>Ga0209871_1000177_pt1 | contig 19696 bp, 16 predicted proteins | sample OrgsoiDNA2013045_FD_185795 | JGI IMG/M metagenome (GOLD analysis project Ga0209871, IMG submission 185795) | Permafrost soil microbial communities from the Arctic, to analyse light accelerated degradation of dissolved organic matter (DOM) -... | ecosystem: Environmental > Terrestrial > Soil >... | reverse complement strand
TCCTCAAGGCCATGAAACGCCCGGCGGCGCAGGACAAGACGCTGGCGCGGATCGGAAAGTGGCGCGAGGCGTGCCCCGAACTGACGCTGCGCTCCACTTTCATCGTCGGCTTTCCCGGCGAGACCGATTCGGATTTTGCCTATCTGCTCGACTGGCTTGAAGAGGCCGAGATCGATCGCGTCGGCTGCTTCAAATACGAGCCGGTCGCCGGCGCGCCGTCCAATGCGCTCGGTCGTCCCGTGCCCGAGGAGGTCAAGCAGGAACGCTGGAACGCGCTGATGGCGCGGCAGCAGAAAATCTCCGCGCGCCGGCTCAAGCGCAAGGTCGGCACGCGGCAGCAGGTAATCATCGACGATGTCGGCCCGACCGTGTCGAAGGGCCGATCCAAAGCCGATGCGCCGCAGATCGATGGCGCGGTGTATCTGTCCAGCCGCCGTCCGCTTCGAACCGGCGAAATCGTCACCGCGAAAATCGAACGCGCCGACGAATACGACCTGCACGGCAGCGTCGCGGGGTTTTAGCGGTCCCAATTCGTTTGAGTTTGTAATCGTCAGGCTGGCGTGAATCCCATAAGAGCGAGTGAGCAGCAAAATGCCGAAACCGCTGAAGGTTAAAATCTTTATGGACGCGACGCCGAGCGTGATCGAGGAACAAATCAATGCTTGGCTGGACCGTCTTGGCTCGGCGACTATTATCAAAACGGAAACAGTGGTCACTGCGGTAGCTGAGAAGCCGAATGACGCGACCTATCCCTGCATCGTTGTGACGATATGGTATGAGCCGGCGTCCAATTAGAATGCATGGCGCAACGCCGCGCCGCCGACCAACTTGATGAATTTCCGCCGCCGCATCTGCCCCCACAAGGACAACGCCTTGCGCCATATGCGGAGCCTAGCATTTCTGGCCGCGCTTTCGACTCCGCACGATCGAGATGGCCGTTGACCTCAGGGAACTGCCAGCCACGGCGGCACCCATCGTTCGGGTCGCGGTGCACGAGCGAGGTCGGCTCTCGCCTGCGCGAGGTCTGCGGGCAACTCCCCGATCGTCGGGCGCGTTTCGTAGTCAAAGCGCGGCATGATGCGGCCGTCCGCAGACAACGCCAACGACACCGCATACCAGAGACCGAGCGCGGGTTGGGCTTGCCACATGTCGTCGCGCAGACCGCGCAGCAAGGGTTCGATCAGTGCGGCTTCCTCGATCGGCTGGCGGCCGCGACGCAAGACCCGCGCTTGATATTGCGTGCCGGCGATCGCGACCTCGAAATGCGTCCGGTCCCACGGATTCTTGCCCTTCGGGCGGTGTGCGATCAAATGGCCGCCGAGTTCGAGCATCGTTGGATGGGATGACCAAAAAGCCTCGCGATCCCTGCACCACTTTTCCACCCAGCGGCCGAAATCCGGCAATCCGGAAGGCGCATCCGTGAATTGCTCGAGATCCTTCGTGCCAAGACGCTTGCCTAACCAGTCCGCAAACTCGCCGGTCGCATCCTCCGCATCTTCGTGCGGCGCGAAGTCGCTTTCCTCTTCCTCAAAATGCCCTAGCGCGATCTTGGCGAGCAGCTCCTCGAGTGAGGCGGCGAGGATTTCGTTCTGTCCTTCCGAGCCGAGCACCACGATGGGCGCATTGGCCGCGTTGGGACCGGCCCCATACCAGACACCGACGGCAGAGCCTTCAGGCAACCGCAGGAACAGCGCGAAGTCGTTGCGCAACGGGCTGCCGTCGACGATCGGTGCCTGATCGGAGAACCGCCCGACAAGGTCGAAGCAGCCGACGCTGCCCCAGGAGTGACCTTTGAGCCACGCCGCGAAATCAAGCAGTAATGGTGGCGGCTCGGTGCCGGGTGGAAACGCCCTGCGGATGCTGTCGAGGTCGATGCTATAGGGAGGATGGGACAATGCGGTAACCTGTTCGCGGCCGAGTGATTGCTGGCTCGTTGGTCGAAACAACCATCAGCCCGGTTCAAATCGCTGACGTTCGCAGCAGCGCGGGTCCTCGCGTTGAACTGCCTTGACAGCGCCTGCCATTCGGCTGTATGGACCCGCGCCATGACTTTGAACCGGACCACTCTCCGCGCCACTTTCCGTCGTCGCTCGATCGACGATGATGGGTCGCGCCGTGTCCGACGACAACGCTGAACAAATAGATCAGCAACGTTTTCGAGAAGGCCGCACCCTCAAAAGTGCGGCCTTCTCGCGTTTCGCCCCATTTTTCATCGCAACCCCAGAGGAGTTCGACATGACCAATGCCACCCATCCGTTCGATGCGCTGATGGACATCACGGCGCGCCCGCCGACCGTATTCGTGCGCGGCGAAGGCTCGTGGCTTTGGGACGACGGCGGCAAGCGCTATCTCGACTTCATCCAGGGGTGGGCGGTCAATTGCCTCGGCCATTCGCCGCCTGAAGTCGCCGAGGCGCTCGCCGAACAGGCAAAACGGCTGCTGACGCCGAGCCCGGCGTTTTACAACGCCGCCAGCCTCAAGCTCGCCAAGGCGCTGGTCGATCGCAGCTGCTTCGACCAGGTGTTCTTTGCCAATTCCGGCGCGGAAGCCAACGAAGGCGCGATAAAACTCGCGCGCAGATACGGCGCCCTGCACAGGAACGGCGCTTACGAAATCATCACCTTCGAGGGCGCATTTCATGGCCGGACGCTGGCGACAATGTCGGCCTCGGGCAAGAAGGCCTTTGAGCCGCTGTTCGAGCCGAAGGTACCGGGCTTTCCCAAGGCCAAGCTGAACGATCTCGCCTCGGTAGAGCGGCTGATCTCCGACAAGACCGTCGGTGTGATGCTGGAGCCGATCCAGGGCGAAGCCGGCGTCTGGCCTGCGACCGATCAATTCCTCCGCGATTTGCGGAGCCTGACAAAAGTCCATGGCCTGCTGCTGATCTTCGACGAGATCCAGACCGGCATGGGCCGGACCGGAACACTTTTCCATTACGAGCACGCGGGAATCGAGCCCGACATCATGACGCTTGGCAAGGGAATCGGTGGCGGCGTGCCACTGGCCGCATTGCTGGCCACCGGAGCGGCGTCCTGTTTCGAACATGGCGACCAGGGCGGCACCTTCAACGGCAATCCCTTGATGTGCGCGGCCGGGCTTGCCGTTCTCGATCGGGTCGCAGCCCCGGACTTTTTGAAATCGGTTGTCGATAGCGGGCTGTTTCTGGAGAGCGAACTGCAGCGGCTTTCCGCGCGGCACGGACTCGGCGAGGTCCGCGGCCGAGGGCTGCTGCTGGCGCTCGACTTGAAACATCCCATCGGCGCGTCGATCGTTGCGCAAGCGCGTGAAGATGGCGTGCTGCTCAACACGCCGCAGCCCGACGCGCTGCGTTTCATGCCGGCGCTCAACGTCACCCGGGAAGAAATCGCCGCAATGATCGAATGCCTGGATGCAATCCTGACCAGGATGGGCGCGGCCAGGCGTGTGGCGTAGTTCTCCGTCTTCGTCATTCCGGGTTCGATGCTCGCATCGCCCCGGAATGACGGTTGGAATTTACGGCCGCAAGATCGCGGCACCCGTCGTCGCGCGGCTCTCGAGATCGATATGCGCCTTGGCGACATCCTTCAGCGCGTAGGCGTGGTTGATCGGCACGTGCAGCTTGCCGTTGATGACGGCAGCAAACAACGTGTCGGCGCCTTCCAGCAGTTCCGAGCGCTTGCCGATGTAGTCGTTGAGTTTCGGCCGGGTCGCAAACAGCGAACCGTGGTTGTTGAGTTCGGCAATCGAGAACGGCGGCACCGGACCCGAGGCGTTGCCGAAACTCACGAACAACCCGCGCGGCTTGATGCAGGACAGCGAACCCGGAAACGTCGTCTTGCCGACGCCGTCATACACCACGTCGCAAAGCTCGTTGCGGCTGATCTGTTTGACGCGCGCGACAAAATCCTCGTCGTTGTAGAGGATGACGTGATCGCAGCCGTTGGCGAGCGCGAGGTCGGCCTTGGCCCGGGTGCCGGCGGTGCCGATGACATGGGCGCCGAGCGCCTTGGCCCATTGGCAGGCGAGCAAACCGATGCCGCCGGCCGCGGCGTGAATCAAGACCCGGTGTCCCGGTTCGATCTTGAACGTCTTGTGCAGGAGGTACCAGACCGTCAGCCCCTTCAGCATCAGGACGGCGCCCTGCTCGTAGGTGATGTGGTCCGGCAGCTTTACGAGCTTCTCCCAGGGGATGTTGCGTTCTGAGGTATAGCCGCCGAGATTGAAATAATAGGCGACGCGGTCGCCGGGATGAAAATTGGTCACGCCGGGCCCGACCGCCAAAACCTCGCCGGCGGCTTCATTGCCGGCGATGAACGGCAGTCCGGGTGCCTTGTAGAGGCCGGTGCGATAGTAAACGTCGATGAAGTTCAGGCCGACGGCATACTGGCGGATGCGTACCTCGCCGGGTCCCGGCGCGGGCACGTCCACGGCTTCATAAACCAGGGCTTCCGGGCCCCCCACCTTGTGCACGCGCACGGCCTTGGTCATCTCAGGTTCTCCGCTGGCAGTCACTTGAAATCAAACGAAAGCTATCGGGGCTGCGTTGTCAACTCAACCGCCGTGGGAACGTCTCCGCCGCCTACTTGACCACCTTTTTGCGGTTGCGTTTGGCCAGGACGTTAAAGGCTTCGACGGCGGCCGAAAATGCGATCGCAAAATAGATGTAGCCGCGCGGGATATGAAACTTGAATCCGTCGGCCACCAGCGCAACCCCGATCAGCACCAGGAACGCCAGCGCCAGCATCTTGGTGGTCGGATGCTCGCCCACGAATCTCGCGACCGGACCGGACGACAGATACATGATGAGACAGGCGATGACGACCGCCGCGACCATGATGGCGAGGTCCTGCGCCATGCCGATCGCGGTGATGATGGAATCCAGCGAGAACACCATATCGATGACGATGATCTGGATGATGATCCAGAAGAACGCGCTGGCGCGCGGAGCATCATCATTTTCTTCGTCGCGCGCTTCCACTTCCGCGTGAATTTCGTGGGTCGCCTTCCCGATCAGAAACAACCCGCCGCCGATCAGGATGATATCGCGCCACGAAAAGCCAATTCCCCTCACGGAAATGACGTCTTGCGTCAGGCCGATCAACCACACCAGGAGGCTCAGCAGCAGGATACGGAACACCAGCGCCAGCGCCAGCCCGATTTGCCGCGCGCGCTTCGCCTGCGCTTCGGGAATCCGCGAAACGATCACCGACAGAAAAATAACATTGTCGATGCCGAGAACGATTTCCAGCGCGGTCAGGGTCAACAATGCGGCCCAGGCTTCCGGGCTGGTCAGCAGTTCGATCATGCGCCGAACGATCTTGCGAGCCGGATCGCCGCATCGCTTCCGACGATATAGGCCGCGATCGCGCAGAGTCCGATCGTGACGGGCGCGCCCACGTTGAAATCGCTAGCCAGCGCGAAGATCGCAAGCGCGGCCCAGATCCCGATCAACGACAGGGTGAGCCCGCGCCAGCGCACGACCCGCACCGGGTGAAGGACATGGACCGGAACAAACGTCAGCACGATCAGCGCTGCGACTGCAAGGCTCGAAAGCGCGGGGCTCAAATGCAGCAGGAACAGATAGAATGCCGCGGCATTCCACAGCGCCGGAAATCCGCGGAAATGATTGTCCACGGCCTTCATCCGACGATCCGCGAAATAGAGCGCGCCCGACACCACGACTCCGGCGCCGAGAAGCGGCGCCGCCACCGGCAGCAGCAGGCCGCTTGCGGTGATGGCATAGCCCGGCACAAAGACGTAGGTGACGAAGTCGACCACGAGATCGAGCACTTCGCCCGACCAGTTCGGTTGCACCCGCACGACGTCCAGCCGCCGCGCGATCGGGCCATCGAGCGCGTCGATCACCAGCGCGACCCCAAGCCAGCCGAACATCGCGCCCCAGTGCTCGCGCACCGCCTCCAGCAGCGCGAGCAGGGCGACGCCTGCCCCCATCGCGGTGAAGATATGCACGGAAAAGGCGGTGGCCCGCGTTGCCGGCGATATGATCGAATCCTGCTGGTTTTCCCGATTCATTTGCCCGCACTGCTATCAGGAATCGCCCCGATTTGCACATCCGCGCTTGCGGCGTTCCGCCACGTAGATTTGACAGCGTTAACCGGGCTTGAAAACGCCGCCGGGAACGTCAATTGTTCCGATATGAACGAGGCATCAGTGAGATACGACGTCGCCGTCGTCGGCGGCGGCCCGGCCGGACTTGTGGCGGCGATCGCGTTGGCCCAAACCGGCGCGAAAATCGCCTTGGTCGCACGCCGGGCGCCCTATGCCGATAATCGCACCACCGCCCTGCTTGGCGGCTCGGTCGAATTCCTGGAACAATTGGAGGTTTGGCCGCGCTGCAAGGACAAGGCGGCGGCGCTGCGGACGATGCGGCTGGTCGACGATACCGGCCGCCTGATCCGCGCCCCCGAGGTTCGTTTTTCGTGCGACGAAATCGGTCTCGAACTGTTCGGCTACAACATCGATAACCGTACGCTGCTGACGGCGCTGGAACAACGCGCCGCGGAGTTTTCAGATCTGACGCGGTTCGACGATGAGGCGGAGACGATCTGCCCGGCTGACGCTGACGTTGCAATTCATACCGGCGAGGGAAAATCACTGTCCGCACGCCTGGTGGTCGGCGCCGATGGGCGGCAATCGGCCTGCCGCGAGGCCGCCGGCATCGAGGTCCGGCGACGCGAACTCAGTCAGGCCGCGTTGACCTTCAATATCGGCCATTCGCGGCCGCACCGGGATATCTCGACGGAATTTCATACGCCACAAGGTCCTTGCGTGTTTGTGCCGCTGCCCGGCGATCGCTCCAGCGTGGTCTGGGTTGCGGCTCCGAAAGAAGCCGAGCGGCTATTCGCATTGACCGATGACGCGTTGTCGGAGGCCGCGGAGCGGCAATCGCATTCCGTTCTCGGCCGCGTCCATGTCGAGCCGGGACGCCATGTGTTTCCGCTGGCGATCGAACAGCCCAGACAATTCGCCAAATCCCGCATCGCGCTGGTCGGCGAGGCCGCGCATGTGCTGCCGCCGATCGGCGCGCAGGGCCTGAACCTGGGATTGCGCGATGCCGCCGATATCGCCGATATCGTGCGGGAGGCGATGCTGTCGGGCGAGGATCCAGGCTCGCCGCAAGTGCTGAAGCGCTACGATAGCGCGCGGCGCGCCGATATTGCCAGCCGGACATTCGCCATCGATGCCGCAAACCGCTCATTGCTCAGCGATTTTCTGCCGATGCAATCGCTGCGCGCGGCCGGCCTGCATCTGATCGGTTCATTCGGACCGCTGCGCCGCCTCGCCATGCGCGAGGGACTGGCGCCTTCTTGGCGGCCGACGCGGCGGGCTGGCTAGAGACGTCTGTTTCCAGGCGTTTTCTCTAAGCGAACCGGAGCCCACCCCGGATCGCGTCCGGCGCAGGCTTTCGCTCGAAAACGCTACCTTACGGAAACACCAGACGGCCGGTCTGGATCAACCACATCGCGCTGGTCAGCGTGACGACCGAGGCGAATGTTCCGATCAGCACGGCGACCGACGCGGGCTCGATCCATGTGTCGTTTTGTCGAGCGATTACAAATACATTGAGCGCCGGCGGCAGCGACGCCATCAACACCGCGGTGGCCGCCCATGGTTGCGCGAATGGCCCCAGCAGCAACATCAATCCGAAAACGATCAGCGGATGGATCAGCAGTTTGACCGCGATAACGGCGGGCACTTCCCAGGGCACACGACCGAACGGGCGCAGCGCGACCGTCACTCCGAGCGCGAACAGCGCCACCGGCGCCGCGGCGTTTTGCAGAAACATCAGCGTATTGTCGATTGCAACCGGCGGATGAATGTGGAGCGCCGCCGCCAGGGCGCCAGCGCACGCCGACATGATCAGCGGATTCAAAGCGATCTGCCGTACCACGACACCCAGCGTGTGCAATAACGGCCGGTGTTTGCCATCAGTCAGCGCGATCAGGAGCGGCACGATCGAAAACAGAAAGATGCTGTCGCAGCAGAAGATCAGAGCGGTCGGCGCTGCGGCCTTCGCGCCGAGCACGGCCAATGCCAGGCCAGGGCCCATATAACCGATATTGCCATAGCCGCCGGAAAGGCCTGCCAGTGTCGCCTCGCGGAACGACAGCCGCCCGATGATCCGGCCCGACAGCAGGGCAAGGGCGAAGGCGCACATCGTGCCGAGGGTGGTTGCGACCAGGAATGGCGGGTTGTTGAGCTCCTCGAAGGGCGTCTTAGACATGATTCCGAACAGCAGTGCGGGCAACGAAACATAGAGCAGGAAGAAGTTCATCCACGCCAATCCCGTTTCCGGGAGACCCTTGGCCCTGCCGCAGGCGAAGCCGATGAAGATCAGGCCGAAATACGGCAACGCCAGGTTGAGAACGTCGATCATGGGTGATACATCTTTTCATCTTCATTGGCCCCGATCGGCAGGGTGGACGGACCAGCAATGGCAAGGGTTAATTCGTCCGTTTGCCTCTAGCATCGGCCACAATCATGGTCTATTCGACGAGTTATGATAAAAGCGCGGACCGCCAAATTTCAGATCGGACAGATCGTCCGTCACCGGATCTTTTCGTTCCGGGGCGTGATCTTCGATATCGATCCGGTCTTCAACAATACCGAGGAATGGTGGTTGTCGATCCCCGAGGAGAACCGGCCTCACAAGGATCAGCCGTTCTATCATCTGCTCGCCGAGAATTCGGAATCCGAATACGTCGCCTACGTCTCCGAGCAAAATCTGTTGCCTGACGATTCCGGCGAGCCGATCCGGCATTCGCAAGTCGCCGAGATTTTCGTCAAGGACAAATCGGGCGGCTATCGCCCACGCAACCCATCGCTGAATTAGTCTTTGCAAAATTAGTCTTGGCAAGACCTCGTTTCCCCGACGCGGTGCAGCGTGCTTCGCGCCCGCTCCGCAGAGCCGGGACCCATAAGATCCTCACAAGCAAAATGGACCCCGGATTGCAGCGCACCGCGGAGCCTGTGCTCGGGCCGCGGTCGCGCGGACCCGAGTGCGCTGCGCAGCATCCGGGGCACGTTGCAGGATTTCCCCCTGCAATAAAAAAGGCGCTCGATCAGAGCGCCCTTTTGGGTCCGTTGATAAAGAGCAGTTCTGCTTGTTACTTCGCAGCCGGATTGGCCGCAGCCGCGCCGTTGGGCGGGTTAGCCTCAAGCCGCTTGCGCGCTTCCTCGGCGCGTTTCTGCAACTCTTCCTGCAGCTTCTTCTGGGTCTCCTCGAACACCTTCGGGTCGGTCGGCGGGCCATCATAGGCCTTGGCGAATTCCGCGAGCGGCAGCGGCAGGGTGAGCGGCGCGCCGTTGGAGTTGATCGCCTGAACCACCAGATTCTGCCCCTTCTTCATGTTCGCGATCAGTTCCGGGGTGACTTCGTAGTCCGACATGCAGCCGTTGGCGAAGCAGATCACGTAGGGGCTCTGCGCCGGCGGATTGGCGTCGACAATCACACGGGTTCCGTGAACCAGCTGCATGCCCAGCGGAAGCGTGACGCGCAGGATCTTCTTCGGCTCGCCTTCCGGTTCGATAATCACGGCTGCAATCACCGGTTGACCGGACTCGATGCGGCCGTCCTTGCCGGTGAAGCAGACCTGCTTGGCATTGGCGTCCTGGCCCTTCAGGCAGAACTTGGTCCAAGGCGCATAGATCAGCTGAACCTGCTGGTCCGGGGGCTGGGCACCGGGCGCGCCAGCCGCTGGCGGGGCCTGCTGCTGAGCAGTCGGTGCGGGTGCCGCAGGAGCCGCCTTTGGCGCGGCCTTCGGCGCAGCCTTGGCCTTCGGTGCAGCAGGAACGCCGGGTGCAGGCGTCTGGGCTTGCACGTCTGGAGCCAGGGATGCGGCGGCCAGTGCCGTTGCCGCCAACAGAGCGAAAACCCGCCCACGCGGCCAGACCGGCGCGGCCAAGATACGGAAATTCATTGCGGAAAACCCTTTCTGAACGGAAGCGCCCGAAACCGCTACAGGCACCGAGACCTTGCCGTTTGGGTCCGGCTGTCTCCTTGCCAATTGAGGCGGATACGTGACAGGCCCGGCCGTCTTGGCCAATGGCACGTCTTCATACAGTGGCAGACGAAAAGATCAATGGCAGCGGGCATCTTTGCCGCGCACCGGGACCGGATTTGACGGCTATGATAAGACTTGCGTGTGACTAATATCGAATCAAATCAGCAGGCGTCATTGCGAGTTTCCAGGTGGCGGCGCCTTCGAGCGGTGGCCTATGCGATCATCGGTATCTGGCTCGCGCCGGATCCCTGCCGTGCCGGCGACAACTACGCCATCGCCATGCATGGCGCGCCGGCCTTGCCGGCCGATTTCACCCACATGCCCTATGCCAATCCCGATGCGCCGAAGGGTGGCCGGCTGGTGCAGGGCATCCTTGGTACATTCGACAGCCTCAACCCCCTGATCGTCAGGGGCGTCGCCGTGCAGCAGGTTGTTGCCGTGCAGCAAATGAGAGGGGCCGTGATCGAGAGCCTGATGGCGCGGAGCAATGACGAGGCCTTCACGCTCTACGGTCTGCTGGCCAGGAGCGTGGAGACCGACGACACCAGGAGTTACGTGACCTTCCATATCGATCCGCGGGCACGCTTCTCGGATGGCCAACCGGTAACGGCCGAGGATGTGCTGTTTTCATGGGCGTTGCTGCGCGACAAGGGCCGTCCACACCATCGCCAGTACTATTCCAAGGCAGCGAAGGCCGAGGCACCCGATCCGCTCACGGTGCGGTTCGACCTCAGTGGTGCCAATGACCGCGAATTGCCGCTGATCCTCGGACTGATGCCGATACTGCCCAAGCACGCCGTCGATGTCGCGACGTTCGAGGAGACCACGATGACGCCCTTGATCGGTTCCGGGCCCTACCGCATCAGCGCGGTCAGGCCCGGCGCCAGCGTGACGCTGACGCGCAATCCCGACTATTGGGGCCTTAACCTGCCGGTCAATCGAGGGCTATGGAATTTCGACGAGATCAGGCTCGATTTCTATCGGGAGGCCAACGGCGAGTTCGAAGCGTTCAAGCGCGGCCTCTATGACTTTCGCGTCGAGAACGAACCGCTGCGCTGGCACGACGGCTACGACTTTCCGGCGGCCCGCAATGGCGAGGTGATCCGCGACACCATCAAGACCGGGATGCCGCAACCTTCGGAATTCCTGGTGTTCAACACGCGGCGCCCGATGTTTTCCGATATCCGCGTGCGCCAGGCCTTGACGATGCTGTTCGATTTCGAATGGATCAACCGCAATTTTTTCTTCGGGCTCCATACGCGCTCGGCCGGCTTCTTTGCGGGGTCCGAATTATCGGCGTATGGCCGCGCCGCTGACGACCGCGAGCGGGAGTTGTTGAAACCGTTTGTCTCGCACATACCATCGGATATTCTTGACGGCAGCTACCGCCTTCCGGTCAGCGACGGCTCCGGCCGCGATCGCGCAACGCTCCGCGGCGCTCTGAACCTGTTGTCGGAGGCCGGCTACGATCTCGACGGGACGGTGTTGCGGCAGCGTTCGACCAAAGCCCCCCTCACCTTCGAGATTCTGGTGACGACCCGCGATCAGGAGCGGATCGCGCTGGCCTATACGCGCGACCTGAAACGCGCCGGCATCGAGGCCAAGGTGCGCGCGGTCGACGCCGTGCAATTCGAACAACGCCGGCTCGGCTTCGATTTCGACATGATCCACAACAGATGGGATCAATCATTGTCGCCCGGCAACGAACAGTGGTTCTACTGGGGAAGCGAGGCCGCCGACCATCAGGGCACGCGCAACTATATGGGCGCAAAAGACCCCGCCGTCGACGCCGTGATCGCGGCATTGCTGGAGGCGCGCGAGCATCCTGCTTTCGTCTCGGCGGTGCGGGCGCTTGACCGGACGCTGATGTCGGGCTTCTACGCAATTCCCCTGTTTAACGTCGGGGAACAATGGATTGCGCGCTGGAATCGGATAGAACGGCCTGTGGCCACCGCCCTGACGGGATATCTACCGGAAACCTGGTGGCAAAAAACCGGCCCCTCAAGCAAAGTGATCCCGTGATTCAGACCAACGCCTCGCCAACGCTCGACGGACTGTTTCGACGGATCCTGGCCCGCAAGCCGGATGCGCTGGCGCTGCTCGATCCGCTCAACAAGCAACGCATCACCGGCCAACCGCCAAAACGCCTGACATTCGCGCAGGCCGATCGCGCCATCTCCGCGCTGGCGGCGCATTTCATCGAAGCGGGATTGCCGACCAATTCCGTGATCGCGGTTCAACTGCCGAACACCGTCGAATTCATGCTGACGGTGCTCGCCGCGCACCGCGCCGGGCTGATCGTCGCCCTGCTTCCGCTGCTTTGGCGGCAGGCCGAATTGACGGTCGCGCTCAATCGAACCGGTGCCCGGGCGATCGTGACCATGGGCAGGATCGACGGCGTGGTTCATGCCGACCTCGCCATGAACGCCGCGGCCGAATCATTCTCGATCCGCCACGTCGGCGGCTTCGGCAACGACCTGCCCGAAGGCATGGCGTCGCTCGATCTTGCCCTCGCAGGTCAATCGGAAACCACCCGCGCCGTCACCCAGGATGGCCGCCGGGCGGCGATCATTTCGTTCGACGTGACGGTCGATGGTTTTCGAGCGGTGCCGCGCACGCATCTGAATTTGATCGCCGGCGGCCTTGCACTCTCGCTCGAAAGCGACGTGCCGCAAGGCGCGACCGTGATGTCGGCATTGGCGCCGTCATCGTTCGCGGGCCTGACCTCATCGCTGGTGATCTGGCTGTTGTCGGGCGGCACGCTGGCGCTGCATCATCCGTTCGACAGCGACGTGCTTGAGCAGCAGATCAGCGAGCATTCCTGCGATACGCTGATCGCGCCCGCGCCTTTGGCGCTGCGATTGGCCGAGATGGACATGCCCTCGCGCCTGCCGACCTTGCGCCATGTGATGGCGCTCTGGCGCGCGCCGGAACAGGTCGCATCGAGTTCCCCCTGGACACAGCAACGCGCGACGCTGACGGACGTCTATCTGTTCGGCGAGGCCGGACTGTTCGCCGCCCGCCGTACCGCTGAAGGCGCGCCGGCGCCGATCCTGCCGGGGCCGCACAGCGCGCCGCGCGAGGTCCCGGGCTCGTCGATATCGGGCGAAATCCTGCTGACGCCAAGGGGAACGCTGGGGTTGCGTGGACCGATGGTGACGCCCGCGGCTTACGCGCCGGCCGCGCCGCCCAGCGACTCGCTGGTAGCGCAGCCGTCGCGCGACTTTGTCGACACCTACTTTGCCGCGCGGCTCGACCGTTCGACCGGTGCGATCTGCATCACCGCGCCACCCTCGGGCATCATGGCGGTCGGCGGGTACCGGTTTCTGTCGCACGACCTGCAGGAGTGGGCGAGGCGGCTTGGACAGGGTGCGCTGCTGACGGCGCTGCCCGACCGGCTGAGCGGACACCGCCTTGCCGGACGCGCCCAGGACAACGCCCGCGCCCGCGAGGCGCTCGCGGAACTCGGACTTAACCCATTGATGGTGGAAGCGTTTCGCGATCGGGCGAGCTCGAACTGATGCAAATCGAAACGCAGATCGAACGCCGCCGTTGACGCAGCATTAAGACCGGTAAACTAGGCTTCCGCGCATCAATCGATGACGTGGATCCCAACTCCAGATGTCACAGCAAGGCCCGCTCATTGTCGTGTCGACCGCCCCGCGGCCGTCGTTTGCGACAGCGCTTGACGATGCGCAAATGTTTCCGGTCATCGACGCCACCTGGGCCGACGCCTCGCGCGCCATCGAACAGGTCCAGCCGGCTGCGATTCTGGTCGCGATGGCCGCGGTCGCGGAACCCGGCTTCGAAGCGCTGGCACAAGAGATTGCCGCACGAAAACCCTACCTGCCGCTGATCGCGGTGGACCCGCAGACGTCACTGCCCGAAAACGCCATTCCGTTCTCCCAAACCGGCGGCCATTTCGAACGTCTGGCGGCGCGTTTGCGCGCCGCGCTGCGCGTCAGGACCTTGCATGCCACCGTGCTGCGCCGGCTCGACGATGCAAGGGTACCGCCGACACCACTCGCCGGCATCGATCCCGCCCGCGACGCCACCGTGCTCCTGATCGGCCGTGGCGCCGCCTATCCCGCCCTCTCGGTATCGTTCGGCGAGCGGATGGGGATCGTCGGCGCGCTCTCGATCGAAGCCGCGGCGAAGCATCTCAACATCCGCGACATCGACGGCATCGTGCTCGGCGAAGGGTTCAGCGCGCGCGTGGTCGATGCCTTCCTCACCGTGCTCGCCGAGGATACCCGCTTCCGCAATCTGCCCGTGGTGGTGACGCTGGACGGACTGACCCCGGCTTACGATCTGCCAAATCTCGAAATCATCACCGCGGATCCCGCGCGCGTTGCCGCCAACGCATTGCCGCTGATCCGCCAGCATGCCTTCGAGGCGCATTTGAGCCGGACGCTGCGGTCGATCGACGCCGGCGGCCTGCTCGATCCGCGAACCGGTCTCTTGATGCCCGCGGCATTCAACCGCGACTTCGCCACCGCCGTCCATCAAACGCTGGCGCGCGGCGGCGGATTGTCGGTCGCCCGCTTTGCCTTCGATCCGGCGCAAGCGCGCGCGCAGTTCGACGGCGCGCGGATTCTGAGCCGCCTGATGCGGCAAATGGATTTCGGCACTGTTCGGGAAGACGGCTCCGTCATCGTGGTGTTCGCCGAAACCGATCTGCGCACCGCCCATATGATTGCGCGGCGGCTCTCCAGCGTGATGCGCCATACCACGCACGGCAAGCGCGACACACGGTCCGAACCGGTCGTTACGCTCGCGACCATGCAGCCCGGTGATTCGGCGACATCGCTGCTGGCGCGGCTTCATGATGAAGCCTGCCGCGTTGCATCCTGAATGTTCCAAACTCGATTGCGGAACAATCGTTCCGAGCTTGCATTGTAGAGGCGCAATTCTGCAATGGAGGACACGACACGATGAAGAAAATTGCCCTGATTACCGCTTCCCTCGCTTTGCTGGCGAGCCCGGCGTTCGCGGAAGACGCCAAGACCACCGGCAACGCGCCGGCCGAGGCCAAGTTCTCGACGGTATCGAAAGACGAAATGTTCAGCTCGAAGCTGAAAGGCCTTAACGTGCGCAATCAGAAGGATGAGACGGTCGGCGAGATCACCGATCTGGCCATCAAGAACCATCAGATCGATGCGCTGATTCTGTCGGTCGGTGGCTTTCTCGGCATGGGCGAGCGCTACGTCGCGGTATCGCCGTCCTCGGTCAACGTCCGCTATGACAGCAAGAGCGACAAATGGCTGGCGTCGATGAACACCACCAAGGACGCGCTGAAGGCCGCACCTGAGTTCAAATATCCGAAGTAACATCACGGTCGACAATTCCATTGAAGCGGCCGTCGGCAGTGATGCCGGCGGCCGCTTTCGTTTTGCGCGCCGACGTTCCCCGGATGCTGCGCAGCGCGAAGCGGTGCGCTGCAATCCGGGGTCCATCCCTCGTTGTTGGGTCCCGGCTCTGCGGAGCAGCCTGAAGGACGCTGCACCGCGTCCGGGACACGATACTGAGATCACTACGCCGCCTTCCTGTTTTCGGCGAGATTGGCGAGCTGGCGCAGGATTTCGGTGGTGCCCATCAGACGTTCTTCCGGCGTCTCCCATACCTGGAAGAACACCACCTTCATGTCCGGACGCACCCTCGCCGCCTGGCCATGCTGGCGGATGAAATAGACCAACCGGTCGGGCTGGGCGAACTTGTTGTCGCGGAAGGTGATCACCACGCCTTTCGGGCCGGCATCGACCTTCTCGACATTGGCGCGGCGGCAATAGCCCTTGATCGCGGCGATCTTGAACAGGTAGCGCACCTCGTCCGGCAACACGCCAAAACGGTCGCGCAATTCGGCGGCGAAATTGTCGATCTCGTAGTCGGTGTCGAGATCGGCCAGCCGCCGGTACAACGATAGCCGCACCGCGAGGTCGGCGACATACTCCTCCGGAATCAACACCGGCATGCCGACGGTGATCTGCGGCGACCAGCGATCGGCTGCCGGCTCGACCACGCCGGCCTTGAGGTTGAGGATCGCCTCCTCCAGCATCGATTGATAAAGTTCGAAGCCAACCTCCTTGATGTGGCCGGACTGTTCCTCGCCGAGCAGATTGCCGGCGCCGCGGATATCCAGATCGTGCGAGGCCAGCTGGAACCCGGCGCCCAGGGTTTCCAGCGACTGCAGCACTTTCAGCCGCCGCTCGGCTTGCGCGGTGATCTTCTGCTGCGCCGGCAGCGTGAACAGCGCATAGGCGCGCAGCTTCGAGCGCCCCACCCTGCCGCGCAATTGATAGAGCTGGGCCAGCCCGAACATGTCGGCGCGGTGCACGATCAGCGTATTGGCGGTGGGAATGTCGAGACCGGACTCGATGATCGTGGTCGAGAGCAGGATATCGTATTTGCCGTCGTAGAACGCCGACATGATGTCCTCGATCACGGTCGGCGCCATCTGGCCATGCGCGACCGCGACCTTCATCTCCGGCACATTCTTCTCGAGAAAATTCTTCACGCCCGCGAGATCTTCGATGCGCGGCACCACGTAAAACGCCTGTCCGCCGCGATAGCGTTCGCGCAGCAGCGCCTCGCGGATCATCAGCGGATCGTGCGGCGCCACGAAGGTGCGAACCGCCAGCCGGTCGACCGGCGGCGAGGCGATGATCGAGAGATCGCGCACCCCCGTCAGCGCCAGTTGCAGCGTGCGCGGGATCGGCGTGGCGCTGAGGGTCAGCACATGCACCTGGGCCCGCAGCTGTTTCAGCTTCTCCTTATGGCTGACGCCGAAATGCTGTTCCTCGTCGACGATCAGAAGACCGAGATCCCTGAATTTGATGGCTTTGCCGAGCAGCGCGTGGGTGCCGACCACGATGTCGACCCCGCCCTCGGCAAGGCCCTTCTTGACCTGGGTGAGTTCCTTGGTCGGGATCAGCCGCGAAGCCTGGGCCACGTTGACGGGGAATCCCCGGAAACGCTCGGCGAAATTCTTGCTGTGCTGCCGCGCCAGCAGCGTCGTCGGCACCACCACCGCGACCTGCTTGCCGTCGAGCGCGACCACGAACGCCGCGCGCAGGGCCACCTCGGTCTTGCCGAAGCCGACGTCGCCACAGATCAGCCGGTCCATCGGCCGGCCGCTTTCGAGATCCTTCAGGGTGGCATTGATGGCGCCGAGCTGGTCCTCGGTTTCCTCATAGGGAAAGCGCGCGCAGAACTCGTCATAGACATGCGGCTGCACCGGCATTTTCGGAGCTTCATGCAAGTGCCGTTCGGCCGCGATTTTTATCAATTCGCCGGCGATCTCGCGAATGCGGTTCTTCAGCTTCGCCTTGCGGGCCTGCCAGCCGCTGCCGCCAAGCCTGTCAAGCTCGACATTGGCGTGATCGGAGCCATAGCGCGACAGCAGTTCGATATTCTCGACCGGCAGAAACAGTTTGGTGTCGGCGGCGTAGTGCAGCTCGAGACAGTCGTGCGGCGCGCCGGCGACGTCGAGCGTCTGCAAACCGATGAAACGTCCGATGCCGTGCTCGACATGAACCACGAGATCGCCGGCGGCAAGGCTCGTGACCTCCGAGATGAAATTGTCGAGCTTGCGGCTCGCCTTTCTTGGCCGCACCAGCCGGTCGCCAAGAATGTCCTGCTCGCTGATGACGGCGACGTGGTCGGTCTCGAAGCCGGATTCCATCCCGACCACCGCCAGCATCGCCTCATTGCGCGGCGTGGCCTGCACCGTGCGCCAGGAGTTGACGCTGGTGACATGGTTGAGCTTGTGGTCTTTCAGCATGCTGCCCATGCGGTCGCGCGAGCCCTCGCTCCACAGCGCGATCACCACCTTCTTGCGGCTGGCCTGCAAGGCCCCGACATGCGCGACGACGGCTTCGAACACGTTGATCGAACCATCGGCGCGCTCCGGCGAAAAATTGCGGCCCTGCCGTGCGCCGGCATCGATCGTGTTGGCGCTGCCGTCGGGCACCGCGAACGGCGTCAGCCGGGCCAGCGCGGCGTGATCCAGACGCCTGGTCCATTCGTCGTCGGTCAGATAGAGCCGGTCCGGCGGCAAAGGCTTGTAGACCGCGCCGCCGCCGGGGTGCTCCAGCGCCTCGCGCCGCGCCTCGTAATAATCCGCGATCTGCTTGAAGCGCTCGCGCGCGGCGTCCTCGCCCTGCGGTTCGATCGCAACCGGCGCGTCGCCGAGATAATCGAACAGGGTATCCATCCGCTCCTGGAACAGCGGCAGCCAATGCTCCATGCCGGGATGACGGCGGCCTTCGCTCACCGCCTCATACAGCAAGTCGTCGCGTCCCGGCGCGCCGAACGTTGCGACATAGCCCATCCGAAAGCGGCGGATGGTCTCGGTCACCAACTGGAATTCCGAGATCGGAACCAGATCGAGCGAACGCATGTCCAAGAGCGTGCGCTGGGTTTCCGCATCGAAGGAGCGGATCGACTCCAGGCTGTCGCCGAAAAAATCGAATCGCACGGGCTGATCGAGCCCGGCCGGAAACAGATCGAGGATGCCGCCGCGCACGGCGTATTCGCCGGGCTCGCGCACCGTGGAAGAGCGGTTGTAGCCGTTATGCTCCAGCCACGACACGATGGAGTCCATCGGCACGACATGGCCGGGCGCCACCGACAGCGCCTGTGCTGCAATGATTTCGCGCGCGGGGACGCGCTGCACGATGGCGTTGACGGTGGTCAGCACGATCAGCGGCTTGTCGCTGCCGGCAAGCCGCGCCAGCCGTGCCAGCGTGGTCAGCCGTTGCGCCAGCACGCCGCCATGCGGCGAGACCCGGTCATAAGGCTGGCAGTCCCAGGCCGGGAACTGCATCACCGGCAGATCGGGCGCGAAGAACTCCAGCGCACGAGCCAGTTGCTGCATGCGCGCACCGTCGCGGCAGACCACGGCAAGGCTGACCGCCGGCGGTTTCGGCCGCGCCGCCACCGCGCGCGCCAGATCGGAGACGACAAGTCCCTCCGCGCCTTCGGCGACATTGGCGAAGGTCAGCGCGCGGCCGGGGACAAGCAATTCGGCAGGAGGTCGTGTCGGCGATTTCATGCGTCGCGATCCGTTGATCGAAACGATTTGATCCGGTCGAACAGCCTGCTGGCGTATTCGCCCGTCAGCGCCCTGTTGCCGCGCACCGCGGCATAAAGATCGGGGTCGGGCACCTCGATCAGAAGTTCCAGTTGAGCCAATTCGTCATCGTTGAGAGTTGCGATTTCGGCGTCGGCGAAGCGGCCGAGAATAAGGTCCATTTCCCGGGTGCCCCGATGCCAGCAGCGAAACAAGAGCCGCTTGCGGCGGTCGTCGAGGCCGCCGCTCGATCGTGTCGATCCCGTCATTTTGCCAAATCCATCCAACGCCAAAAGCCCGGACGCGGTGCCGGGCGGTGTTGATATAGCGATGGTGTGCGCGAATGTCAGTAGCTGTTCGCTGTGCAAATTCGTATTCCTGCTCGTCGTTGGCCTGACGTGCCTTCTCGCTCGGAGAGCCGTCATTGCGAGCGAAGCGAAGCAATCCATCTTTCTTTGCCGCTGCATGGATTGCTTCGCTTCGCTCGCAATGACGATCTCTAGACATGCGTTTAAATCCCGCGACGCATTGCGCCCGAGGGGTTGCTGTTAGCTCCCGCCCAAAGAGGGCGTGGGGTACGCCGGATGCCCAATGCACCCGCGGCCTCGTGTGCAATTGTAGT
>Ga0209871_1000175_pt1 | contig 19857 bp, 20 predicted proteins | sample OrgsoiDNA2013045_FD_185795 | JGI IMG/M metagenome (GOLD analysis project Ga0209871, IMG submission 185795) | Permafrost soil microbial communities from the Arctic, to analyse light accelerated degradation of dissolved organic matter (DOM) -... | ecosystem: Environmental > Terrestrial > Soil >... | reverse complement strand
GCGGCATGGATCGCAGCGACGCGGACGCGTCTTGCGGCCGATCGAGAGCGGCTCGACGGCCTGCTCGGCCACGCCGGCCTGAAACTGCTTGGCGGCACCGATCTGTTCGGCCTGTTCGAAGCCCGCGATGGCGTAGACTTGCTCGACCATTTCGCCCGCGCCGGGATTTTGGTCCGCGGCTTTGCCGCGGCGCCACGGCACTACCGGTTCGGACTTCCAGCCGACGAGGCCGCGTGGCGGCGGCTCGAGGCCGCCTGCGGCACGCTGGCGACGTGATGACAGCGATGTCGGCATCCATCGTCGGATCGCGCGAGGCGCGCCTTCGAAAATCATCTTCAGGCCTGCCGCGCGGCCTCTTCGCCGGCAAGGCGCCCGAACACGGTCGAAAGCGCGACGCCAAGACCTGCGAGATAACCTTCGCCGAGCACATTCGCCGCCATGATCATGCCGGCCGCGAACACGTTGCGCACCGGCCTGCCATCGGTCATGACGATCCGCAAATGATCATCGACGGCAACGCCGAAATGCGTGAACGTCACGCCTGGCCGCAGCGGATAGGCGGCGAATGGCGGCGCCGTGAGCGCGACCGCGAAGTGCGATTTCGGCGGGGTTAGCCCCGCGGTACAATGGTCGATTACCGGCCCATCGCCGGCGGGGGCGGCGATCGCGGCATTGAAGTCCCGTACCGTGGTTTCCAGCGCCGCCGGCTCAAGCCCAAGCGCTGTCGCGAGGGCAGCAAGGGTGTCGGCCCGGATCGGCGGCAGCGCCGTCGGCAAGGCGCGGCTGAGGCCTCTCGCATCCATGATCAGATAGGCGATCTGGCCCGGGCAGTCGGCGATGCGCGCGCCCCATCGGGCGAAATGCGTCTTGCGCGCGTCCTCGCCCTCGTCGTGAAATCGTGCGCCGTCGCGGTCGACGACGATGCCGTGGGGAATCCCGGTGATGCGGGTGACGATACCGCCGTCGAACTTCGGTCCCCGCACATCGACCGCAACCATGTGGCAGCGCGCGGGATCGCCGACCGGTCTTGCGCCGGCGTCGAGCAGCAGACGCAAGATCGAGCCGGTCACATAGGGCGTGCCGCGGATCATGAAACCGTCGGCGGCGGCGCCAAAGCTTTCGCGCAGCCAGTCGAGATTGGCCTGATGACCGCCCGAGCACAGCACCATGGTGTTGGCCGCGACGCGCTCGATGCTGCCGCCACGAACGATCTCGGCTTCGCAACCCCGGTCGTCGTCGAAGCCGAGCGACACGACTTCACTGTCATAGCCGATCGTTACGCCGAGCCTCGATGCGGTCGCGTAGAGCGCGTTGATCATCGCCTTGCCGCCGCCAAGGAAAAAGGCGGTGCGGCGCGAATAGGGCATCGCGCCGCTTGCCGGATCCTGCAGCCGCACGCCGTTGTCGCCGAGCCATGCCGCGATCGTGCCGGAGCCGCGGATCAGCATACGCGCCAGCCGCTCATCGCTCGCGCCATGGGTGACGCGAAGCAGGTCCTTGAAGAACGCGTCCTCCCCATAGGCGTCGGGCACGTACCATGCCGGCTCATCATGCATCAGGCGGAAATTACGGGCGTGACGGGTGTTGCCGCCGCGCAAGCTGGCCGGCGCCTGTTCGACCAGGCGCACCGAGGCGCCGCTGCGCCGCGCGGCGATCGCGGCGCACAGGGCAGCACTGCCACCGCCGACCACCAGAACGTCGACAGCGTGCAAGGCGGCGGCCCCGCTCATGATCGCGTTCGGTCGATCTTGTTCCGCACCACGTTTCCTGCTCACCGATAGGAGATCGGCGAACTGATAGGACGGCGGACCGCGTTGTCAACCGCATGGCCCGGCGCGCTTTGGCCGCCGCCGCGCACCCCCGGCGGATCGGCCGTCCGCTACGCGCTTGCATTGCCGTTCCAATCTCGTCATCGTCCGCAACCCGCAAGATCGTCGCGCTGGCGCGGCCATCAGCCACTTCCGTCCATCGCCTTGTTGAGCAAAGCCAAATGCAAACCAAAGCGTCGTCCGCCGCATTGAATGATCTGCAGATCGAACCGATCGATCGCTCGCTCGAGCCGCAGTTTCGTGCCCGCATTGACGGCAAGGCGAAGCCGCTCGGCTCGCTTGGCCGGCTGGAGGATCTCGCGATTCAGCTCGGCCTGATCTGGTATCCACAGGCGCCGCGCACCGAACGCGCGGCCGTGTTCGTCTTCGCCGCCGACCATGGCCTCGTCGGCGAGGGCGTTTCGCTCTATCCGGCGAGCGTCACCCGCGCGATGGTCGCGACCTATCTTGCCGGACGAGCCGGCGTCAACGCGCTGGCGAAGGCGTCGGGCGTCGACGTGCAGGTCATCGATGCCGGCGTCGATGCGGACATCCCGGCGCATCCCGGATTGATCGACGCCAAGATCCGGCGCGGCAGCCGCAACGCCGCGCGCGAATCCGCGCTTACCCTCGAGGAGGCGAGCGATGGCCTGGCACGAGGGGCGTCGATCGTCGCGGCATCGATCGATGCCGGCACCGACGTGGTGGCAATCGGCGAGATGGGCATCGGCAACACGACATCGGCGGCGCTGTTGATGCACCGGCTCGCGCCGGCTCCGCTCGCCGATTGCGTCGGCGCCGGCGCCGGTCTCGACGCGGCCGGGGTCGCGCGCAAGCTTGCCGTTGCGGAACGAGCGGCCTCGCGCAGCGACGCGACGTCGCCGCTCGACGTGCTCACTGAATTCGGCGGCTACGAGATCGCGATGATGGCCGGCGCGGTGCTCGGCAGCGCCGCGCGTCGCCGGCCGGTGATCATCGACGGTTTCATCGCGACCGCGGCGGCGCTGGTCGCGGTGCGGCTACGACCGGCGGCGCGCGGCTACTGCGTGTTTTCGCATCGCTCCGCCGAGCGCGGTCACACCGTGTTGCTGGAGGCGCTCGACGCAAAACCCTACCTCGATTTGGGGCTGCGGCTCGGGGAGGGCACCGGGGCCGTCATGGCGGTGCCGCTGCTGCGGGCTGCCGCCGGAATCCTGACCGGGATGGCGGACCTTGCTGACGTTCTGGCGGGAAAGTTCGAAACGCTACCGGCGGATCGGCAACATGGCTGATTTGATTTTCCTCACCGGACCGACCCGCAGCGGCAAGAGCCGCCGCGCGGTCGAGATGGCGCAAGATTGGGGCGATGGCGTGGTGTTCGTCGCGACCTATCGGTCCGACGCGAGCGACGACGAGATGGTCGAGCGGGTACGACGCCACCGCGCCGAGCGCAGGGCATCGTGGCGCACGCTCGAGGCGCCCGCCGACATCGCGCAGGCGCTCGCCGATCTGCGGCCGGCGCCCTCCGGCGCGGTGATTGACAGCATCGTGCTGTGGCTGGCCGATCGCCTCGATCAGGACGATTCGAGCCTTGTAGCCGCGTGGGAGCGCCAGCTTGACGGTTTTCGCGCGGCGCCGCATCCGGTCATCGTGGTCGGTGACGAGATCGGCTGGGGACCGGTACCGATGGACAGGGGGTTGCGGCGGTTTCGCGACCTGGCCGGCCTGCTCGGCCAGCGCACCGCGGCCCGGGCCTCGGAAGCCTGGCTGATGGTCGCCGGCTGCGGCGTGCGGCTGAAATGACCGGCGCGACAGGGCTGCTGCCCGGAGGGACAGATGCGCAAGATATTCGTCATCGGCATCGGCGTCGGCGATCCCGATCACATGACCATCCAGGCGATCAAGGCGCTCAACCAGGTCGATGTGTTCTTCATTCCCGACAAGGGGGCCGAGAAGGCCGCCTTGCGTGATCTTAGAACCACGATCTGCGAGCGCTTCATCGAACATGCGGATTACCGCACCATCGACATCGACATCCCACAGCGGGCGAGTGCCGGCGACTATCTCGCCGGCGTCGACGAATGGCATGGCCGCCTCGCCGATATCTATGGTCGCAGCTTCCAGCGCGAGCTTGAGGAGGACGAGATCGGAGGCGTTCTGGTGTGGGGCGATCCCGCGCTCTACGACAGCACGTTGCGGATCATCGAGCGCGTGCGCGCCAAGGGGCTCGCGCTGCACATCGAGGTGATCCCGGGGATCAGCAGCGTGCAGGTGCTGGCGGCGAAACATCGCATCGCGCTCAATCAAGTCGGCGAAAGCGTGCTGCTGACCACCGGACGCAAGCTCACCGGCGGTTTCCCGGGCGAGTTCGGCAGCGTGGTCGTATTGCTCGACGGCGCGCAGACATTTGCGAGTTTGGCCGAACCGGACCTCGAAATCTTCTGGGGCGCCTATCTTGGAACCGGCGACGAGATCCTGATTTCAGGCAAGCTCGCCGACGTCAAGGACGAGATCGAGGCGGTACGCCGGCGCGCGCGCGAGCAGCATGGCTGGATCATGGATACGTATTTATTGCGCAAATCCGATCCCCGCCGGTGATGAAGCCGCGTTACAAGCGACCCCGGCGCCGATGCCATGATGGCAATCAGATTGTCCGGCGCCATGGCGGCGACCGCGACGGAGAGAGAACGTGATGGAAACCAGCGACATTCAGGCCGACGCCGAGTTCTCCGCAGCCGAGCGCGATGCCGTCTACAAATGCATCTTCAACCGCCGCGACGTGCGCGGGCAATTTCTTGGTGATCCGATCCCCGACCAGGTCTTGGCGCGCCTGCTCCAGGCGGCGCACCATGCGCCGTCGGTCGGGTTCATGCAGCCCTGGGACTTCATCGTCGTTCGGGACCCGGCCATCAAGCAACAGGTGCGCGACGCGTTTCAGGCCGCGAACCTGGAAGCTGCCGGGATGTTCGAGGACGAGAAACAGAAAAAATACCGCCGGCTCAAGCTGGAGGGAATCGTCGAGGCGCCGATCGGGATCTGCATCACCTGCGACCGCGGTCGCACCGGCCCGGTCGTGCTCGGGCGCACCCATCAGGCCGACATGGATCTCTATAGCGCGGTCTGCGCGGTGCAGAACCTCTGGCTCGCCGCCCGCGTGGAAAATATCGGCGTCGGCTGGGTGAGCATCATCAGGCACGACGATTTGCGCGCGGCGTTGGGCATCCCGCCGTCGATCCAGCCGATCGCCTATCTCTGCGTCGGCTATGTCACGCATTTCCTGCAGAAGCCGGAGCTGGAAACCACAGGCTGGCTGCCGCGGATGCCATTGTCCGACGTGGTGTCGATCGATCGCTGGCACGCGCGCGATAGTTCCGACGCGCTTCTGGCCTGCCTTTGATCACCAGACAAAGGCAGGAACCGTTGTGCCGATCTTGTGTCAGCCGACCCATGCCTTCGCGCTCGCCATCGGCGGCGCACACCGCTGGCGCAGGATAGTGAAGAAAGACCCCGGAGCGAATCGCCAATCGTGACGGCCTTGCTGCCGTGATTCTCTTGCGACCTGCTCATCCGCTTCGGCTGGATACCTTTCGGCGTGCGCCGTAAGGCGTCGCGTTGTCAAAGGGGCGAGGGGGCGGCAGTGCTCGGCCTTGTCCCTCAGCTGCGCGGCCGTCGATATCCGGGCCACCATCAACCTTCAACGCCAAGGCAACAAGGTCTTCGAACCTTTCGATGCTTTCGAGCTTTTCGGCCAGGAACAACCAGGCTTCAGCAGCCGATGTCAGCTTTCTACGGTGGCGCTTGTCCTGCTTTGCCTGCGTTAGTTTTTCGAGGGCCTTCGCGCGGCATTCGGTGGCTGTCAACATTCGCGTTCCCAGATTCGTCGGCGCGACCCTAGGGGGAATGTCCCAAACGAGAGTGGTCAAAACAGAACACCTCCCAAGCAATTTATTTTGCTGGCTGCGACTTGCCGCTAAATGAAAGAGGCCGCCAATTGAGGCGGCCTTACTTCATTTTTTGCGAACAATATCCTCGATTGTATAGTTGAGGCGCTTGATGAAATCGTCGACCCATTGATTCTCTTGATAAGATCCTCAAGCGCGCGGTCCAGTCGCTCACGGTCGTCATCGCTCGATAACGTCTTGGGGGGCCGAAGCGTCGGCGGCGGTGTTTCTGGCAGGATCATGGTGTGACCTCACCCAGGCGATCGGCGTTTCTTTCGATCGCATGCTGGCAAACCCTGCAGGTAAATGTCTGCAGTTCAAAATCGTGGCCATATTTCGGATGCGGCATGCGTCTCGTTAAGCGCATGGAATTTTTGCATTCCGGGCAGGCCGGGGTATCGGTGGCTCCAAAGCGGTTAAGCATCGGGTGTTCCTTTTTGCTCACAAGGAACCAATCGACTACTTTCACTAGTGTTCCAATTATAAAACAACTAATGCGCGAATCGGACCGGTCAAAATACGACAGAACAAATTGACAACTAGAACAAAAGAGGAACAATATTCGGGATTGCTCCGGTCAACAGGCACGCCATGACAGCCGATCCGCAGAGCCAGCCAATCCCGGAATCGGATCGGCTGGAGATGGCGACCGACGAGGCCATTGCGGCCTGCGGCGGCAACCCGCGCGATGCCGTGAGAGCGTTGATCGTCGCCAATGAGTTCCTTGAGGTGGAAGTCTGCGAATTGATGCAGGCCGTATCGCACGCCTATGCGCGCAGAAAATTCAAACCCCGTGCCGGCTGACACTTGGTTGAGGAGGAGCGAGCAACGTGGCCGACCTGACCTACCAGGTTGCGTCGCCGCGACGACGGCGTTGCCGCTGGCGAGCCGGCTGAAAGATAGTGGATTGACTGTGGCAGCGGGTCTAACATCCTGCCGCATTCATTTTCGCGAATTGAGAGGGAGGTTTCATGCGGGGAATAACTCTTCCGATGGTGGCTGCGCTTTCCCTTTTGGCGTCGGCTGCCCCAGCTCAGCAGTCTCCCGCGACAGCGGGTGACACGATCGGTCATCCTCCGCCGATTCCCGGTCCGCCGCCAATTTCCGAACCGTCATCAGCGGCGAAGCCTGCACCGGCCAATTCGCCGCCGCGGGCCAGCGAACCGGCTGCCAAAGGCTACACCGGCGCTTATGCGCCGGCCGGTACACCGCCAACCCCATACTCCACAGGTCCATTGCCGGAGTCGGATCAGGGTCCGGGGTTGAACGTCGTTGATCCAGATGGAGTTTCCACACGCAGGGTCAAAGCGGTCCCATGCAGCATAGCCGCCCGGGAGACTGACGGCTCGACCACCTGCGTTGGGATTCCCGCAAGGAGAGCGAAAGCGAGGAACCGAGGGTAGGGCGGTCAAACGAAAAAGACCGCCCGAAGACGGCCTCTTAAGGAACGATTAAACTGTTCGTAGTTTCTAGATAGGCCGCACCGCCGCGCGGCCCGTAGCCGGGTGCCGCCTCTTCCCCTACCCCAGGGTGCGCGCACTCGGCTATGCGTATTCAGGGCAGAACGATCAATCAGTCAACGGATTCCCCTGGCAAATGCTGGCGCCTTCCGCGTTTCCTTGTCGTTGAGCCATTAATGCAACGGCGTTGATGGCGGCTCGTGACCTTCGCCAATCTCAATCCGCGCGTCGTGAACGTGCGCCAGAACTCAGCCGAAGGCGCGTCCCCAATGCGTGTCGTTGCGCGAGGAATCAAAGTCCCGCACGACGTTTCGGTTCAAGGCCTCATGATGCCGATGCGCGCAAACAGCGTTGGGCCTCCAAGTGCCGCCCCCCTTCAAGCCTCTCGCCGCGCTCGAACAACCGGTCGATGATATCCGAGCGCGCGGTGATCTCGCAGCAGACACGGGCTAACAGCCGCAGGACTCCGCGGGACACGGCCTGTCCTTTCCGATCCTGAGTGACGGAGACGGTGAAGTCGGAGCGGCTTTCGGTCGCCGGGTGATGCCGGAAGATGTGCGGGAGGTGCATAAGAGGCTTGGATCGGCGGCAGCAATTCTTACCTTCGAGCAGACGAGGCTGTCGGAGCGTTAGCGCTATCGTCCAAAGTCAGGATTAGATGAATACGGCTCTTGCTCCTCCTCGAACATGTTGCCCTGCGTTTTGGCGGGCGGAAGCGGCAGCGAGGCGATGCCCAGCACCTGCATTCTCGGACGTGCCAACTTCGCGATGTCTCCATCATCCGAATAGATGATTGTTGCACTCTCTACTCTGGCAATGGCGACGATCTGCTCGTCGAATTTGGCTTTCGTCCGGTTCGTGGCGGGCTTCCCCAACCTTGCTGAATGCATCGCGGCATATTCAACCGCCGCCATCGCGTCGAACGACGCCACCCGAAAGTGCTTCGAGGAGGTCAAGTTGCGGAGCAACTCCGGGGCAGCTTGCTGCGCCTTGACAAGCACCTCGCCCAGCGCGGGGGTAGGGATGATGATCTTTGCATTCTCCTTTTGCAGCGTGAAAAGGAGATGGTCGAGCCGTTCTTTGCAGTTCCTCACGGGTTGCCCGGTGGCCGGATCATTGGGAGGCGATGCATTCTCGTCGATGATGTAGATCAGGACGGTGGCGTCGAACGCGACGATCACTGCAGATCTCCATCATCACGCCGTTGCTCCATAAGGAACCGCACAGGGTCGGGCACTTCATTCCACTTGCTCCCGCCGATCTTGCGGATTTTGCGAACAACTTCCGTGAGGGGTTCATCGCCGAGAGGCTCGAAGTCTGTGATCTTGAAACTCTTCAGCTCCCAAGTTTCATCTTCGCCCCGAAACCACGTACCGGTTCCGTGTACGCGCACGATGGGGCCGAGGAGATATTGGGCTATACGGCGAGCAATATCTGGCGTGGCATGAAGATGCGTATGGATAGTGTCCGTGTCGCGAAGGTGCACCGGGACCGTGTCATCAGAGCCACCAACCCGAATGACTTGCCCGTCAAGTGTACCGTCCTGCTTGAATGGACCAAACACAATCGGTTCGGGACGTTCGCGACCGGGAAAAGGAATAACGATGCCGTATTGCTCGCTGAGCAAAAATCCGGTGGCACCATCGCGTCGAAGCATCGCGTCAATGTCGCTGTACGCTTTCAATGCGTCCTTTGGGCCGAAGCCCTCTGGCAGGCCTCGCACCCGATCAACCACCGAGACGGACGCGTCATCGTCAACCCGTGCGACCACCACGGCCGAGCCGCTTTCAACATTTGCGAAGTGAACGCTCTTGGATTGACCGAGCAACTTTGCCAACGCGGCCAGATACTCCGCCAACCGATCCATGGGAAAGGTCGCGGGGGTCACGTCGCTCACGATACGAAGGCGGTACTCTGCAGCCATGGCTCGGTTCTCTCAGTCCCAGCCCAAACACTACAACGGCGTCTTTGACCAATCGTTACGGAACAAAGATAGAACATTTGCGGCTTGCTGACAATCCGCCGCCCATTGATCTATCGATGGAAAAACTGGTGCTGCCAGACAGGATTGAACTGTCGACCTCTCCATTACCAATGGAGTGCTCTACCACTGAGCTACGGCAGCGTGCCCCGGATAGTGTGAATCGGCCAAAAGGCCCCAACAAGGCGGGCCGATCCTTGCCACAAGGCCTGATCCCGCGCAAGCGCGCGGCCGGTCCGGGCCGTCGCCAAAAACCGCCATAATCAGACATGATCGACCTTGGATCAGCCTTCGGCGCCCGCGACCTGCTTCAGCCGGGCCAGTTGCGGGCCGATCCGGTTCCCCATTTCCTCGCCCAGCGCGGCCAGCGCCTTGATGGGGCGGATCATGACCTCGAATTCGATCATTTCGCCGGTCTCGCTGAATTTGATGAGGTCGATGCCCTTGAGCTGCCATTTGCCGATATTGGCGGAAAATTCGAGGGCGGCATCGTGAGAGCCCCCGACAAAGCTGCGGTGATAGCGGAAATTCTCGAAAATCTGCACCACCGTGGTCAGCACCAGCAGGGTCGCAGGCCGCCCCGGAATCGGCGATTGCAGGAACGGCGAGCGGAACACAATATGTTCCGACAGTAGCGAGGCCAGCAGGTCGCGATCGCCGGACGCGACAAAGCGATGCCAGCCCTCCAATGTCCGTTGCGGCAAAGGCGCCAGCGCATGGATTTCGCCCATCGGCTTTTCTCCCCGGTCATTTGGACAGGTTCACGATGAAGCATGAGAAGGATAAAGACGAGGGGCAAACCGGAACGCCATCGAAAAAACCAGGGAATAATCCGCGCCAGGATCGGCTGAAACTGGCATTGCGCGAAAATCTCAAGCGGCGCAAATCGCAGGCCAGGGGTCGAGGCGATGTCACGATGGCGCCTTCCAATGGTGATGAGGTCTCACCACATGACGGCAGCGGAAAAAAGAAGCCGGGCGAATAGCTCGGCTGTGGCAAGTCGGTTATTTGCTTGAAGAGTGTGAGAAAAAATGGCTGCGGATCCCGCGACTGGAAGTAAGACGGCTGGCAGCGCCGCTGCCGTGTTTCCCCGCCTTGAGCAGACATTCCCGACGCTGACGCCGCAAGAGATGGCGCGCATGCGTCGGTTCGGCGAGCTGCGCCATTACAAGGATGGCGACGTGCTGTTCGAGACCGGCAAGCCCGGGCCCGGCATGTTCGTCATCCTGTCCGGCCATGTCGCGATCACCCAGCGCGATGGCCTTGGTCACGTCACGCCGGTGATCGATCAGGGCCCCGGGCAGTTTCTCGCCGAGATCGGCCAGCTCTCCGGCCGCGTCGCCTTGGTCGACGGCCATGCCGAGGGTGACGTCGAGACGCTCTTGATTCCGCCGGAGCGATTGCGCGCGCTGCTGGTCGCGGAAGCCGATCTCGGCGAGCGCATCATGCGGGCGCTGATCCTGCGCCGGGTCAGCCTGATCCAGGGCGGGGTCGGCGGCCCGGTGCTGATCGGGCCCTCGAATTCGAGCGGCGTCATCCGCCTGCAGGGATTTCTCACCCGCAACGGCATTCCGCATCACCTGCTCGATCCGGAAAGGGATCATGATGCCGCCGAGCTGATCGCGCGCTATTCGCCGTCGCCGACCGATTGGCCGCTGGCGGTGATCGCCGATGGCACCGTGTATCGCAATCCCGGCGAATCCGAACTCGCCCGCGCGCTCGGCATGATCGGCGGTCCGGCCGGGAATAAGATCTACGATACCGCGATCGTCGGCTGCGGCCCGGCGGGTCTTGCGACCGCGGTCTATGCGGCGTCGGAAGGTCTTTCGGTGGTGGTGCTGGATGCCCGCGCCTTCGGCGGACAGGCCGGCGCCAGCGCGCGCATCGAAAATTATCTCGGTTTTCCCACCGGAATTTCCGGGCAGGCGCTGGCCGGCCGCGCCTTCACCCAGGCGCAGAAGTTCGGCGCCGACATCATGATTCCGATCGGGGCGACGTCGCTCGACTGCACCCGCGCCGATGGCGCCTTTGCGCTGGCGCTCGATGGCGGCGAGAGCGTGCGCGCGCGCTCCATCGTGGTGGCAAGCGGCGCGCGCTACCGGCGGCCCGAGATCGCAAACCTCGATAAATTCGAAGGCCGCGGCGTCTGGTACTGGGCCTCGCCGATCGAGGCGCGGCTGTGCGCCGAGCAGGAGGTCGTGCTGGTCGGCGGCGGCAACTCCGCAGGCCAGGCCGCGGTGTTTCTGTCGGGCCACGCCCGCAAGGTCTACATGATCATCCGCGGCGGCGGCCTCGGCGCCAGCATGTCGCGCTATCTGATCGAGCGCATCGAGGCCACGCCGAACATCGAATTGATGTTCAACACCGAGGTGGTCGCGCTGGAGGGCGCGGAAGACGGATCGCTGGAGCGGGTGCGCTGGCGCTGCCGTTTGGGCGGAGATGAAATCACCGCCGAGATCCGCAATCTGTTCCTGTTCGTCGGGGCCGATCCCGCCACCGACTGGCTCGGCGGCTGCGGCGTCACGGTCGACCGCGGAGGTTTCGTTGTGACCGGCGCGCAGTCCGAACAGAATCAGGGGCGCTTGGTGGCGCCGCTGGAAACCTCGGTGCCCGGCGTGTTCGCGGTCGGCGACGTACGCTCGGGATCGGTCAAGCGGGTCGGCGGCGCGATCGGCGAGGGCGCGCAGGTGGTGGCGGCACTGCACGGTTTTCTTGGCGATGCCGCGAAACCTTCGCTTTAGGAGATACGTCTGGAGCCAAGTCCGTCATTGCGAGCCAACGGTTCGCAATGACGAAGTAGGCTGAATCGGAGTTTCTTAGGACAGGAAACAGAATGGCAAAAGGCTGCACCCACATCGCCGACATCCACAGCGTCACGCCGAGCGCGCTCGGCTGCGAGGAATGCCTCAAAAGCGGCAGCGAGTGGCTGCATCTGCGGATCTGCCGCACCTGCGGTCACGTCGGCTGCTGTGACGACTCTCCGCACAAACACGCGACCAAACATTTTCACGCCACCCAGCATCCGGTCATCGAGGGCTATGATCCGCCGGAGGGGTGGGGCTGGTGCTATGTCGATGAAGTGCTGTTCGATCTGTCGGACCGGATGACGCCGCATAACGGTCCGATCCCGCGCTACTACTGAGCAAGCCTCTCAATAAAAAGGAAGAATCGGATGCAGGCGCCGCAAAGCAAGTTCGCCGAAGTCAACGGCGTCAGGCTGCATTATCTGATCGCCGGCAAGGGCGACCCGGTGGTGCTGCTGCATGGCTATGCCGAAACCAGCCACATGTGGCTGCCGCTGATCGCGGAATTGGCCGACAAGCATACCGTGATCGCACCGGACTTGCGCGGCTTCGGTGAATCCGCGGCACCTTCGGATGGCTACACCAAGGCGGCGATGGCGCGTGACATCCACGCGCTGGTGAGAAACCTCAAATACGACCGCATCCGGCTGGTCGGCCACGATATCGGGCTGATGGTGGCCTATGCCTATGCGGCGCAATACCCCGGCGAGGTCGATCGGCTGGTGCTGATGGAGGCGTTCCTGCCCGGCGTCGGCGACTGGAACGGCGTCTTCCTGCTGCGCGATCTCTGGCATTTCCATTTCTTCGGCACAACGCCGCTGGCGCTGGTCTCCGGGCGCGAACGGATTTACCTCGATCATTTCTGGAACGATTTTGCCGCCGATCCAAATAAATCGGTGCCGGAAAAAGATCGCGAATTCTACGCCAAGGCCTATGCCCAGCCCGGGCACATGGCCGCCGGGATGGAAGTTTTCCGCGCCTTCCCGGAAGACGCCGAGGATTTTGCCGGATTTGCAAAAACCGGGCTGACGATGCCGATGCTGGTGCTTTCAGGAGAAAAAGCCGGCGGTCCGTTCCTGATCGAGCAGGGCAAGATGGTGGCGAGCAACGTCGAGGGCGTGCTCATCAGGGGATCCGGACACTGGCTGATGGAAGAAGCGCCGGACCAGGTGATCCCGAAGCTGGTCGAATTCCTCAATCGTTAGAATGCCGTCAGCATCGTTGGCGCTGTTTGATGGCCATGCAAAAAACCTGGGCATGGCCCTCCGCTTTTTTTGATCGAGGGCGCATGCCTGAATTGTCTCCCGCACAACCGGAGCATGTGGCAATTTGCTGTCGCTGGTCGTAGCATCTGCCGCGGTTTGAAAAAGGGGGGACGCGTCATGATCCTGGGTATGAGTCTGGCTACATTTACGATGGTGCATGTGATCATCAGTCTGATCGCGATCGTTTCGGGCATTCTGGTCCTGTTCGGCATTCTCGGTTCCAGCCGGATGCCGGGCCTGACCGCGATCTTCCTGCTGTTCACGATTCTGACCAGCGCCACCGGCTTTCTGATTCCGCCTTTGCTGTCCGAGAAGTTGCTGCCCTCGCACATGATCGGCATTCTCTCGCTGGTCTTGCTGGCGATCGCCTGCATTGCGCTTTACGGCATGCAGCTTGCCGGCGCCTGGCGCTGGATCTATGCCGTCACCGCGATGGTCTCGCTTTATCTCAACATATTCGTGCTCATCATTCAGGGATTCCTGAAAGTGCCGGCCCTGACGGCGCTGGCGCCGGGTAATCCTCCGTCCGGACCGGTGTTCGCCGTGGTGCAAGGCGTCGTGCTGTTGTTTTTCGTCCTCGTGATCATCGGTGCCATCAGGCGATTTCGGCCGACGCCGACATACGCCTGAGCGGCCTTTAGGCGTCATTCCGGGGCGACACGAAGCGTCGAACCTCAGATGTGCAATTGCACATCGACAGCTTTAAGCAGGAGCCCTGTCATGCCAACCATCAAGACCAAAGACAGCATTGAAATCTACTACAAGGACTGGGGCAGTGGTCAGCCGGTGGTGTTCTCGCACGGCTGGCCGCTGTCGGCCGATGACTGGGACACGCAGATGCTGTTCTTCCTCAATCACGGCTATCGGGTCGTCGCCCATGACCGCCGCGGCCACGGCCGGTCCAGCCAGACCGGCGACGGGCATGACATGGATCACTATGCCGACGACCTTGCGGCCTTGACGGCGCATCTCGATCTGAAGGACGCCGTTCACGTCGGCCATTCCACCGGCGGCGGCGAGGTGGTGCACTATCTCGGACGGCACGGCGAGAGCCGGGTCGCGAAGGCGGCCATCATCAGCGCGGTGCCACCCTTGATGGTGAAGACACCGGCCAATCCCGGCGGCCTCCCCAAGGAGGTCTTTGACGGACTTCAGGCGCAGCTCGCCGCCAATCGCTCGCAATTCTATCGCGACCTTCCGGCGGGTCCCTTCTATGGCTACAACCGGCCGGGCGCCAAGACCTCGGAGGCCATCATCCAGAATTGGTGGCGCCAGGGCATGATGGGCGGCGCCAAAGCGCATTACGACGGCATCGTCGCCTTCTCGCAGACCGATTTCACCGAGGACCTCAAGAAGATCACCGTGCCCGTCCTGGTGATGCATGGCGACGACGACCAGATCGTTCCTTATGCCGATTCCGGGCCATTGTCGGCAAAGCTTTTGAAAAACGGCACGCTGAAGACCTACAAGGGCTTTCCGCACGGCATGCCGACCACGGAAGCCGCCACCATCAACGCCGATCTGCTGGCGTTCTTCAAGGGATGACATCGCGTTCAGTCACAGATGCGGGCGATCAATCGAGGATTGCCCGTATCGCTGTGAATGTTCGTTTCACCAGCGCTTCCGGTTTTTCGCGCGCGCCTTCGGCGGCCCAGAGTTCGCCGCCGATCCGCATCGCGCCGGTTGCGATCATGGCGACAAGCCGGGCCTGAAGCCGTTCGGTTTTATGGCCCGCGCGCTTGCCGAGCGCCTCCGCCAAGGCGCGCTCAAGCTTCTCGTATTTGACCTGATCGCGCGCCTGCAGGGCCGGATTGTCGCGCTTGAGCTGCGCCATCGCCATCGCTTCGTCCGGCTCAAGTTGCTTTGCCAACGCGGCGATCGCGTTCTCTGCCGCTGAAAGCATGGATTCGCCGGCTGGTCGCGCGGCGATCGCGGCGGTCAGCGCCACCGTGAATTCCTCATGCCAGGCGAAGACGACGTCTTCCTTCGAGGCAAAATAGTGGAAGAAGCTGCGACGCGAAATATCCGCGGCGGCCGCGATGTCGTCGAGCGTGGTCGCCTCAAAGCCGCGCTCGAGGAACAGTGCCATGGCCACCCGGGTCAGCCGCTCGCGGGTTTGCTGCCGCCTGCGCTCCCGCGGGCCGGGCGCGCCCGGCAACGCAGTCTTGCCGGTTTTCTTCTTTGGTATCCTGGACTTAACCTGTCTGCGCACGCTCACCCAATGATCCTCAATTCTCACCTCTTGCAAACTTGCACTAAGTGCACATTTACCGTCGCGTGGCTGACGTCGCAAACGAATCGAGCAGGAGATATAAGCATGACCGACTGGACCACTGCCGACATTCCGCCCTTGAACGGCAAGACCGCCGTGATTACCGGCGCTACCGGCGGCCTCGGTTATGAAACCGCGTTGGCGCTGGCAGGCGCCGGTGCAATGGTGGTGCTCACCGGTCGTAACGACGCCAAGGGTCGGAATGCGATCCAGAGCATCCGCGCTCAAATTCCCGATGCCAAAGTCAGTTACGAAACGCTCGACCTGGCAAGCCTTGCTTCCGTGGCCGAATTCGTTGCGCGCTTCGTTGCCGCTTACCCCTCGCTCGATCTTCTGATCAACAATGCCGGCGTGATGGCGCTGCCGCAGCGGCAGACGACAGTCGACGGCTTTGAGATGCAGTTCGGCACCAACTATCTCGGCCATTATGCGCTGACCGCGCGGTTGCTTCCCCGGCTTCGCCGCGGCCATCAGCCCCGGGTCGTCAATCTCTCCAGCCTCGCGCATCGCTCGGGCACGATCAATCTTGACGATCTGCAAAGCACGCGGTCGTACGTGCCGTGGAAAGCTTACGGTCAGTCGAAACTGGCGATGCTGATGTTTGCTCTTGAGCTTCAGCGCCGCAGCGATGCAGCGGGCTGGGGGTTGATGAGCAACGCCGCGCATCCCGGCTATGCGCGAACCGATCTGATCGCCAATGGCCCGGGCGCCAGCGGCCTGTTATGGCAACTCAGCAAATCCCTTCAGCCCCTTGTCAGTCACTCGGCCGCCGAAGGCGCGCTGCCCACTTTGTTTGCCGCGACGTCGCCGCGGGCGGAGCCGGGCGGCTATTATGGCCCGAACTGGTTCTACGAATTGAAGGGACCGCCGGTACCGGCGAAGATCATGCCGCAAGCGAAGGACGCCGCCGTTGCGGCCCGGCTCTGGGATGTCTGCGCCGCTCTGACCGGCGTATCCTTCGATCAATTCGCGGCCGCCGCTTGAATGCGTGACACAACCAAGCCACGGGAAATCCGATGAAAGTCATCCTGTTCGGCGCCACCGGGATGGTCGGGCAGGGCGTGCTGCGCGAGTGTCTGCTCGACGCTGATGTTGAAACCGTGCTCGCGGTCGGGCGCGGCCCGACCGGCGTACAAAATGCCAAGCTGCGCGAAATCGTGCACGATAATTTTCTGGATTTTTCGACCATCTTGTCTCAGCTCGCGGGATATGACGCCTGCTTCTTCTGTCTCGGCGTCTCTTCGGTCGGCATGAGCGAGGAGCGCTACCGGCATCTGACCTACGACATCACGCTTGCCGCGGCGACCATGCTGTCGAAACTCAACCCGGGCATGGTGTTCGTCTATGTCACCGGGCAAGGCACCGATTCGACCGAGCAAGGCCGCCTGATGTGGGCGCGGGTCAAGGGCAAAACCGAAAACGATCTGCTCAAGCTGCCGTTCAAGGCGGCCTACATGTTTCGCCCCGCCGGCATCCAGCCGCTGCACGGCGTCAGATCCAGGACCGCCTGGGTTCAGGCGATCTATGTCGTGGCATCGCCGTTGCTGACATGGCTCGATCGAGTCGCGCCGAAATACATGACCACGACCGAGCAGGTCGGCCGCGCCATGATCAAGGTCGCGCGCGACGGCTACCCGAAACCGGTGCTGGAGAGCGAAGATATCAATCGGGTTTAGGTGCACGCGTCATTCCGGGGCGAGGCGAAGCCTCGAACCCGGAATCTAGAGGTGATCAACTCGAGATTCCCCGATGTGCAATTGCACATCTGAGGTTCGCGCTGACGCGTGCCCCGGAATGACGGCTAGATTCCCATCAAATAGCCGCAAATTTCAAAGCTTTTGCCATCCGAGACTCAATCGCCCTATACGTGTCACACAGCAAAAACGGGAATCTGTATGGATCGCATTCGCATTGTCGGCGGCCGCAAGCTCAATGGCACGATTGCGATCTCGGGGGCGAAAAACGCGGCACTGCCGTTGATGATCGCAGGGCTTTTGTCCGAGGAAACGCTGATCCTCGACAACGTGCCGCGGCTTGCCGATGTGGCGCAACTGCAGCGTATTCTCGGCAATCACGGCGTCGATATCACCTCGGTGGGCAAGCGGCCCGGCGATCACGAATATCAGGGCCAGACGTTGCACATTTCGGCGGCCGACATCATCGATACCAGAGCACCTTACGAACTGGTGTCGCGGATGCGCGCCAGTTTCTGGGTGATCGCGCCGCTCGTGGCGCGGATGCATGAGGCCAAGGTGTCGCTGCCCGGCGGCTGCGCCATCGGCACCCGGCCGGTCGATCTCTTGATCATGGCGCTGGAGAAGCTCGGCGCCGAACTGACGATCGACGGCGGCTATGTGATCGCGAAGGCGCCGGGCGGCCTCAAGGGCGCGGCCATCGACTTTCCCAAGGTCACCGTGAGCGGCACCCATGTCGCGCTGATGGCGGCGACCTTGGCCAAGGGCACCACGGTGATCACCAATGCCGCCTGCGAACCGGAAATCCTGGATGTCGCCGACTGCCTGAACAAGATGGGGGCGCGCGTCTGTGGTGCCGGCACCTCCCGCATCGTCGTCGAAGGCGTGGCCAGGCTTCACGGCGCGCGGCACACCGTGCTGCCCGATCGGATAGAGACCGGCACCTATGCGATGGCGGTGGCGATGACCGGCGGCGACGTGCAACTCTCCGGTGCGCGGCCCGAACTGCTGCAGTCGGCGCTCGACGTGCTGACGCTGGCCGGTGCGGCTATTACCGTCAACAACGAAGGTATCCGCGTCGCCCGCAACGGCGCGGGTATCCAGCCGGTGACGATTTCGACCGCGCCGTTTCCGGGCTTTCCGACCGACCTGCAGGCCCAGCTGATGGCGTTGATGGCCTGCGCCAAGGGCTCTTCCTGCATCACCGAGACGATCTTCGAAAATCGCTTCATGCATGTGCAGGAACTGGCGCGGTTCGGCGCGCGGATTCGTCTCGACGGCGAGACCGCCACCATCGATGGCATCGACCGGCTGCGCGGTGCGCCCGTGATGGCGACGGATCTGCGCGCGTCGGTGTCGCTGGTGCTCGCGGGCCTCGCCGCTGAAGGCGAGACCATGGTCAACCGCGTCTATCATCTCGACCGCGGGTTTGAACGGCTCGAGGAAAAGCTGTCGGCGTGCGGCGCTTCCATCGAGCGCATCAGCGATTGAGGTTGCGCGCGTATTCCGCAAAAGCATGTCCTCGGACATGTTCCGGGGATGGATAGCGGTTTTGCTTCAAGTTTGCGCAGATGGCGTAGACTTATCTGCGGTAGAATACGCGCAAATGATAAGGTGCACGCGGTGACGGTCCAGCTCAGATTGATTGCGCTCGATGCCGACGACCTTGCCGTGATTTCCACGCATGTGCAGGATGCGCGCGTGCAGACCGCCGACATTATCTGGAAGCAAAGCGAAAAGCGGCTGGTGGTCGGCATGAACCGGCTGGACTGGGAGCAGACGCTTTCCGGGGAAACCGCCCCGCGCCGGCTGATCGCGGCGCTGCGCTTTGACCGGGTGCTGGCCTGCAAGTCGCGTAACATCGACCTGGGGGCGCCGGAGACCGAACTGGAGCTGCTCGGGATCGAGTTTCATCCGGGCGAAGCGCCCGGCGGCAGCGCGGTATTGATGTTCAGCCAGGGTGGGGCGCTGCGGCTGGACGTCGAATGCCTTGAATGCGAATTGACCGATCTGGGCACCGATGATCTCGGAACCAGCGATTTCGGCGAAGGCGCCGAGCCGTCCGGATGGGATGCCTGAGGGAAACGTCATTCCGGGGCATCGCGGAGCGATGAACCCGGAATCTCGAGATTCCCCGATGTGCAGCGCACATCTGAGGTCTGGTCCGGAGCCTGTCATCGGGCGGCGCAAAGCGCCGACCCGTTGGGACCATCCCGGAATGACAGAAGACGCAGTCTGCCACATTAGCTTAATCCGCAAGCTGAAGGGTTGACGGCCATTGGCCGCCGCGCCATTGAGCAGTGGGCTCTCGATTGCGAGCCGTCCGCAGGATTGCCGCCATGCCCGTTCGACTAGACAGCCGCAGCGCCGATTTCGCCCAGCAATTCCTGCGGTTCCTCGCGACCAAGCGCGAGGTATCGGCCGATATCGAGCGCGCGACCCGCGCCATCGTCGATGACGTGGCTGCGCGTGGCGATATCGCGCTGATCGAGGCGACGCGCAAATTCGACCGCCTTGATCTCAAACCGGGCGGGCTGCGCATCACCCCCGCTGAAATCGATGCAGCGCTAAAGGCTTGCGACACCGAAACGCTCGACGCGCTCGGACTAGCCCGCGACCGGATCGAGATTTTCCATCGGCGGCAATTGCAAAG
>Ga0209871_1000173_pt1 | contig 20019 bp, 18 predicted proteins | sample OrgsoiDNA2013045_FD_185795 | JGI IMG/M metagenome (GOLD analysis project Ga0209871, IMG submission 185795) | Permafrost soil microbial communities from the Arctic, to analyse light accelerated degradation of dissolved organic matter (DOM) -... | ecosystem: Environmental > Terrestrial > Soil >... | reverse complement strand
CGCCTCCCCCCACCGGTCGCCCATCTCCCGGAAAATCGCCAGCGCCTGCCCGGAATGCTCGACAGCCTCGCCGAACCGCCCCACCCCGCTGTAGGCGTTACCCAGGTGAGTCAGGCTCATCGCCTCCCCCCACCGGTCGCCCATCTCCCGGAAAATCGCCAGCGCCTGCCCGGAATGCTCGACAGCCTCGCCGAACCGGCGGAGGCTCTGCAAGGGAACGCACAGCCCGATCAGGGTCAGTGCCTGGCCGCGCAGGTTACGCAGCCGGCGGGCCGCGGCGAGGCCCACTCGGTGGGTGGTGATCCAGTCGAACCAGCACGCCTGCTGGTTGAGGAACCCCCACAGGGCGACCGGAAGCTTCCACGCGGTGGAGTACAGGCCGGTGTCAGCCGCGTTGCTGGTGGCGGCGACCAGGTTGGTGCGTTCGGCCTTGAACCAGCCCAGCGCTTCCCGGTGAGTGCTGAAAGCCAATGGCGCGCAGAATTCCATTGGCTTGCTTAATGTGACTCGGCCGGACCGGACGGCAATGGCCCGATCGGCGGCATCGGCCGTATGCAGGTACCAGCTGAGGACGCGGCGGGTGGCGTGCGCGCGCCCTGGTGCTGACTCGTGGGTGTCAAGGCATTCGACGGCATAGATGCGGAGCAGCTCGTGAATTCTGTACCGCTCCCGTCCAACGCTTTCCAGCTGATGAATGCTCGCCAGCGTCTCCAGGAGCTGCCGTGCATTGTCGTGTGTGTGGCCGGTGAGCGCGGCCGCAGCAGGCGTGCTGATCTCGGCCCCGACATGTAGGCCCAGCAGCCGGAAGGCCCGCGCGGCGGCAGGCAGCAGCACCTGGTAGGACCAGGAGAACAGCGCCCGCAGCGCCGTCGCCTGATCGTCGTCGGCGCTCAGCACATCCAGGCGCCGCCTCCGCGGGGCCATCTCACTGGCCAGGTCGGCGAAACTCAGGCTGGGATGGGCGCCGAGGTAGCCCACGGCTACCCGCACTGCGAGCGGCAGGTAGCCCGCCAGCCGCGCCACTTCCGCGGCGGCGTCGGGCTCGGCCGTGACACTGGGTTCGCCGATGATGCCCGCCATCAGCGTGACCGCCTCCTCGGGAGCGAGGACGCCGAGGGTGATCCGGTGCGCGCCATCACGGGAGACCAGCCCGCTCAGCCGGTTACGGCTGGTAACCAGGACCAGGCAGGTAGCCTCGCCTGGCAGCAACGGCCGCGCCTGCTCCGCGGTCGCGGCGTTGTCCACCAGCACCAGGGTCCGTGTGCCCTTCAGCAAGGTGCGGTACATTCCGGTCCGTTCATCCAGCCCTTGCGGCACCTGCGTGGGATTGACGCCGAGAGCATGCAGGACCTGGCGCAGCGCCTCCGCCGACTCCAGCGGCCGCGCCCTGGCGAAACCTCTGAGGTCGACATACAGCTGGCCGTCGGCGAACCGATCGGCGACCTGGTGAGCGAAATGCACGGCGAGCGCGCTCTTGCCCGCGCCGGCCATCCCATCGACGACAAAGATCGTCATCATGTCGCTGCCGGGATCCGAGGCGGCCTGGGTCAGCGTGCTGCGCAGCCTGGCCAGCTCGGCCCTAAATCCCGTGAAGCCCGCCACGTCGTGCGGGAGCTGGAAGACCGGGCGCCTGCGTGCGTGCACTGGCAGGCCCTGGCTCGCTGCCGGGAGGGCAGCGGCAAGCTCCAGGGCGGGGTCGGCGGCGAGCATCTGCTGATGCAGCCGCCGTAGCTGGGCGCCAGGTTCGACGCCCAGCTCCTCGACCAGGAGGCGGCGGGTGTCCCGAAAGCTCGCCAGTGCCTCCGACTGGCGGCCCGACCGGTACAGCGCCAGCATGAGCAGCCCGCGCAGGCTCTCCCGCAGCGGAGACTTCCTGATCAGGTCGGGCAGCTCGGTCAGCATCGCGGGGTGCTCACCGAGCGCCAGCATCGCCGCGGCACGCTCCTCGGCGGCAACCAGCTGCCGTTCGGCCAGCCGGGCCCGCTCGGCATCCGCGAAGGGACCGGGGATGCCGGACAGCGGGGCACCGCGCCAGAGCCCGAGCGCCTGATCGAACGACCTGACCGCCGCCTGCTGATCGCCGGCCGCCGCAAACTCACGCGCCTGCGCGAAAAGCTGGTCGAACACATCGGCGTCTAGCTGGCCGGCCGCCAGCCGGAGCAGATACCCCGACCCCGCGGAGACGAGCAGCTGACCAGGCTGGCGGTGACCACGGCCGGGTTCCAGCACCCGCCGCAGGCCGGCGATGTAGACGTGCGCGGCGTTCACCGCGCTGGTCGGTAGAGCCTCCCCCCACAGGGCATCCACCAGGTCATCTCGCAGGACGACCCGGTTGGCGTTGGCCGCGAGCAGCGCGAGGACGCCGCGTTGCTTCGGCGAGCCAAGCTCCAGCTCCCGCCCGTCCTGCCACGCCCGGACCGGGCCAAGCACCTGCACCCGCAGCGGCACGTCAGCCCAGATGCCCACGCCCGATCACCTGCCAGCCACCATGGCACGCTCGCCGCCAGAGGGTGGCTGCAAGACCCCGCCGTCCCCACGGACAGATGCTTCCCCCGACCCGGGTATTCCGCAAACCTTGGCCGCAGGACAGCGGGGCAACCGTGCCGCGAGCGGCGGCACGTCCAGCCGCAGCCAGCTTCGCCGCAGCTCAGCCAGCCGGGCAGCGCTCCGCTTGCTGCCGCCCATGACAGCGGACGCGAGCCTATTCAGAGAAATCTAAGACCGGCTTAACAGGAACGCCCCAGTCTCGGCGGGAGAAGTAAACACAGTCATCGAGATGATCACGCGCTCACTTCAGAGGCGAATGTGGACGACGAGATTCTGCAGAAGGCTCAGGACGCGCTCAGGATGGCGCCCCTGACCGGCGACCCTGTCTATCTGGATTTTCCGGCTATCCTCTACGATCAGCTGGCGAAGCACTGGCCGCAGATCCAGAAGGCCAATCGCGATGACATCGCCGGGGTCATGCGCCGGCGGTCCCCCGCTCTCGCCGAGCGCTTGCGTCTAGGCCCCGCTCATCTGAGGGAACTGGCCGCTCTTACCAGCATGGTGGCTCGTGAGCTATCCGAGTTAAGGTCGCCAGCCCCGCTCCGGCCTTATCGCGGCATGCTCACGGTCCGGCGCGTCGCCAAGCCGCTCGGCGTTATATTCATGATCTATGAGGGCAGGCCGACCGTCACCGTCGAGGGGGCGCTGCTCCCGATAGTGATGGGCAACTCGGTGATCCTCCGCGGGGGTCATGAGATTGCCCGCACCAATGCGGCGCTCGCCGTTGCCGTGGATGGCGCGCTGGAGAAGTGCGCTTTGCCGGCCGGCATGGCCCAGGTAATCGAGGACGGCGACCGCTCTCGGCTGCGGGCGCTGATCCGCAGCGATGATCAGATCGACGTGGTCATTGCCCGCGGCAGCCCGAGCCTCCTGGACTACTGCAGGCGAGCGTCGGCCATCCCGATCATAGCCAGTGGCGGCGGTGTCAATCATATGTACGTGCACCGCAGCGCCGATCTCGGCCTCGCGGTGGAGTGCGTGCTCGACAGCAAGCTGGCTGATCCGGCCGGCTGCACGGCACTGGAGATGGTTCTGGCCGATGACATCATCGCGGGCGAATTAATTGACGCGCTGGCGAGCCGGAGCCGCAGTTCTGGCGCGCGGGCCTTCACGCTCTGCCTGCCGCCGGAGTTCGCGGAACGGCTGTCCGGAACGGGCCAGATCGGCGTCCGGACGATCAGTGAGCGCGACAACGGCCGGGAGTTCCTGGACGAGACAATCGCCCTGCGGACGGTCCCCGGGCTCGCCGGGGCAGTTGAACATATCCGAGCCTACGGCTCGATGCACACCGAAGGCATTGTTGCCTCTATCCCGGCGGTCATAGCTGATTTCTGCCGTCTCATCGACGCCGCCACGGTGGTCGTGAATGGCTCGCTGCGACTGCACGACGGCCCGGCCATGGGCCTCGGCGCGGAGCTCGCGATCAGTACCGGCCGCCTTCATGTGCGCGGCCCGGTGACACTCGAGTCGCTCGCCACTTACTCCTGGGTCGTCGAGGCCCATAACGGCGCCTACCCGCAGCTTGTCCCCTGAGGAGGATTGCGTGCACCGCTCCGCGGCCAACGTTCGTGACACGGTCAACCAGACCGTGAAAAGAGCAGTCATACGCGAGTCCAGGCTCAGGCTCGATCCCGGTGAAATCGCGGATGACGAGCCGCTGAACGGCGGCGTCTTGCGAATAAACTCACTGGCCTTCGTCGGGATCCTGGTCCAGCTCGAGGATGATCTCGACATTATATTTCCGGACGAGCTGTTCGAGGGCCGGAGCTTCCGCACGGTGGCCGATGTGGTCGACATCCTGGTACGCGCCTCTGCAGCCGATGAGCAAAACGAGGCTGCTGAGCAGAACGAGGCTGCGCTATGAGCGCCGCGGCGGCGGCGCAGGTGCCAGCTGAGTGGGTGAGCGTGCTCCCGCACCTTGGCTACCGGCTGCCGGAGGATCGCACGCCGCAGGACAGCCAGGCGGCCCAGGTCACCGTCAACCTGCCGCTCTCCCTCGTTCGGCAGAGCATCCTGCCCACAGGGAGGTGGCCGATTCCCGGGCCAGTGCTCCAGGGCTACCGGCGGTACCGGCCCACCCCGCTGTGGCGTGCCCGCGGATTCGAGGAGGCAATCGGCGCCCGCGTCCCGGTCTACGTGAAATACGAGGGCGGGAACATCTCTGGCAGCCACAAGCTGAACACCGCGCTGGCCCAGGTGCATTATTACCAGGCCGCCGGCGTCCGCGAGCTGGCCACCGGAACCGGCGCCGGGCAGTGGGGCACCGCGCTGGCGGCGGCCTGCGGGGGCTCGGGGCTGCGCTGCACCGTCTTCATGGTCGGCGGCAGCCTCGCGGCCAAGCCGTATCGCGGGTCTCTCATGCGGCTGCTGGGCGCCACGGTCATCCCGAGCCCCAGCGGCCTGACCACGGTGGGGAAACGCGCCCGCGAGCAGCGGCCGGGGGGCGGGCTGGCGCTGGCCATCGGCGAGGCGATCGAATACGCCGCGGGCAGGCAGGGCTGCGCCTTCGCCACCGGCAGCGGCGAGACCTACAGCATCATCCATCAGTCGGTCATTGGCCAGGAAGCCATCGCCCAGCTCCAGGAGCTGGACGCTGACGTGGACACCATCATCGGGCCGGTCGGCGCTGGCTCGAGCTTCGGCGGCACAGCGCTGCCGTTCCTCGTGCACGCCAAGACGGCCGGTCTGCCATGTCCCCGCCTGCTGGCGGCGGAGTCCAGCGCGTGCCCCAAGCTCACCCACGGCGTCTACGCTTTCGACCACACCGACGCCACTCGCGCGGGACCGCTCGAGGCCATGTACACCGTCGGCAGCGACTACCAGATACCGGACATGCATGCCGCGGGGCTTCGCTACCACGGAGCCGCGAAGCTGATCAGCGCGATGCGTTACCACGGCCAGATCGCGGCGATGGCGGTCGGGCAGCAGGAAGCTCTGCGGGCCGGCCAGACTTTCGCCCGCTCGGAGGCCGTGCTGACGGCGCCGGAGACGGGTCACGCTCTGGCCGCGGCTGCGCGGCTGGCCGCCGGCGGTCTCGGCGCCGGGCGGCGCAGCCAGGGAGTGCTTGTCTGCCTGAGCGGCCAGGGCTATCTCGACCTCAGCGCCTACGACGAGTATCTCGCCGGGCGGCTCGACGACGCGCCACCCTCCGATGAGCTGATCCGGGCGGCGACGGAACGGCTGCAGCCCGTCCATCCGGAGCAAATCCCCCAGCACGCAGCTAGCTGACGAGGAAACCCAGCACATGACTGCCATAAACGGATGGCATGATGTCCTCAAGGGCATCGACAGCACGGTCTTGGACTGCGTTTACGTAAATCTCGCCGTCCTCGCCGACACTCATCACGGTGCGGGCACTTATCTGAGGCTGGGCAGTGCGCCGCGTTTCAGCTGGGTTGCGCGCCCGGACGGGCTGCCGACCGTCGAGCCCACCTTGGGCCAGCGGCTCGAACGAGTTCCTGATGCCCTGGGGCTGTCGGTCTCGGCTCGCTGGAGCAACGTGGCCGCCGCGTCGCTGCTGGCGATCGCACGGGACTGCCGGCCGGACGCGCTGCTCGTCGTCGGCGACGCCGCGGCGCTCGCCTGGACGCCGTACTACGGCCAGCAGAGCGTGGAACACAGCTTCCTGCTCAGTTCGCCCGCGCCGTCAGATGAGTTCTGGCTGGTTGACGCGTATCACAACGACACCCAGTGGGGTCCCGCGCGCCCGGCCGCCACCCGCCTGGACGGCCGCGCCTTGCGGCAGGCGCTCGGCTCGGCGGCGTTCGACGTCCTGCGGCTCGAGCCGGCGGCGCTGCCGCCGATCAGCGCGAGATCCGCGCTGGCTGCCACCCGCGAGCATTTCGAGGCGCCCGACATGGAGCCGGCCACGCGCGGCTATGTCCAGGCATACCGGGACAGCCCGCAGCCTCGCGCGCTGGCCCAGCTCACGCTCGAAACCTGGCTGCTGGCCAGGGAGCGCCAGTCGCACGCCCGCTGGCTGGCGGGCGCCGGGCCACGGGTGCCGCCCGCCGTGCGGCGCTCCGCCGAGCTGCACGCCAGCTCGTGGAGCGGGCTCGCCGAGCACGTCTACATCGGCCTGCACCGAGCACGGCGAGGCCGGCCCGCGCCGCCAGACCTGTACGACCGCCTAGCTGACCTGCTGCGCCGGGACGCGGTGCTGGCCGGGCAGCTCGATCCCGCCTAGGAGCCGACGTGGAGACCCAGCACGTTCGCCAGACGGTGATCGACGTCGTGGCCGAGGTCCTGGTGGTGGACCCGGCTGCCGTGCCGGCCGTCCGGGCGCTGACCGAGTTGCCCGCGTTCACCTCGTTCAACATCGCGGACATCATCCAGCGGGTCGAAGAGGCGCTGAGCGTCGAGGTGGACGCCGCCGACCTCATCCCGGAAAACCTGCACCGGCTCGAGGGGCTGTGCGAGATCTTCGCCCGATCCGCGCCGGGCATCTCACGTGGAGCGTGAACAGACCATGACATCCGCCGCATTGCTGCATGACCTGCTGGATGAGGCTGCCGCCAGCCACCCGGACGCGCCGGCGATAACGCACGAGGGAAGGGCCCTGTCCTACCGGCAGCTGCGGGATGCCAGCCTGCGGCTGACCGGCTGGCTGCTGGCCGGGGGGCTCGGCCGGGGCGACCGGGTCGTGATCGCCACCGGCAATCACGTCCTGGTCCCCGCCCTGCTCTACGCGGTCTCGCGGGCCGGCGCCGTGTTCGTCGTCGTCCACCATGGCCTGACGGCAGGCGCGCTGCGGCACGTCCTGGCTGACTGCGAGCCCCGCCTGCTGGTCAGCCAGGATCCAGGCGCCCGCAAGATCGCGGCGGGGCTCGGTATCGCCGCGGCAGGCCTGGAGGACGTGACCGCCGGCCGCGCCAGCCCGCCGGGCGCCACGACCTGGCCAGTCCTGTCGATCGACCCGGCGTGCCTGATCTACACCTCGGGGAGCGTCGCATTGCCGCGGGCCGTGGTGTCCACCCACGCGCAGATCGTGTTCGCCGCCTCTGCCATCCAGTCCCAGCTGGGCTACCGCCGGACCGACACGGTGTACTGCGCCCTCCCGCTGTCCTTTGACTACGGGCTGTACCAGCTCTTTCTCGCTGCCCTGTCCGGCGCGCAGGTCTGGCTGGGCACTGGCGTCGACGCCGGTCCCGCGCTCGTTGCCAGCCTGCGCGACAGCGAGGCGACAGTGCTGCCGGCCATGCCGTCTATCGCGACGTCGCTCGGGCAACTACTGCGCCGCCAGCCGGGCGCCCAGCTCGCACTGCGGATGCTCACCAACACCGGCGCGGCCATGCCGGCGGCCGCGCTCGCTGAGCTCCGGGCCAGGATTCCCGGCTTGCGCGCCCACCTCATGTTCGGCCTGACTGAATGCAAGCGCGTGTCGATCATGGGTCCTGACGAGGACATCGAGCGCCCCGGCGCCGTCGGCCTGCCGCTGCCCGGCACCGAGGTGCTCGTCGCCGACGAGAGCGGCGCCCGGCGGGACCCAGGGCAGGCCGGCGAGCTCATCGTGCGCGGCCCGCACGTGATGGCGGGCTACTGGCGCCAGCCCGACCTCACCGCGCAGCGCTTCCGCCGCGCCGATGGCTTGTTCCCGCAACTGCACACTGGCGACTACGGATGGCTGGATCAGGACGGCTACCTGTACTTCTCCGGACGGCGCGACGACATCTACAAGCAGAACGGGTTCCGGGTCAGCGCGCTGGAGGTGGAGGCGGCGGCGTGCCGCCTGGCCGGGATCAGGGCGGCGGCGGTGCTCCCGCCTGGCCCGGAGCGAAGCGCGGCGGTGCTGTTCGTCGTCGGTGAGACGCCGGCCGCCGACGTGCTGGCCCTGCTTCGCCATGAACTCGAGGACTTCAAGATTCCCGGTGCGTGCTTCCGCCGGGACGAGCTCCCGATGACCGGCAACGGAAAAACCCACAAGAAGCTCCTCGCGGCGTCCCTACAGAAGGATTCCCATGCCTGACGCGACATTCGGCCTCGAGTCGGCCGGCACTCCCGCCTACGTGTACGACCTATCGCTGATCCGGGACGCGCATGCGCAGCTTGTCGCCTCGCTCCCGGCGCCCAGCGAGCTGTGCTACTCGCTCAAGGCCAACCCGCATCCGGCCGTCCTGGCCCTGCTGCGCGAGGCCGGCTGCCGCGGCGAGGTCAGCTCTACCGGAGAGCTGCGGGCGGCACTCGCCGCCGGGTTCGATCCTGGCGCCATCCTGTACACCGGCCCGGCGAAGCGGGACACCGATGTCCGCGTCGCCATCGAGGCGGGCGTGCGCGAGTTCTCGGTCGATTCCCCGCAGGGGATCGACCAGCTCGACCGGATCAGCGGCGGCTGCGGGATCACCACCCGCTGCCTGCTGCGGGTCAACGCCGAGCGTCCCGTGCCGGGCGCCGGCCTGGCCATGACCGGGGTGCCATCGCAATTCGGCGCCGACCTTTCCTGGGTCGAGTCCGAGCCGGAGCGCTTCGGCGACCGGGCCAACGTGGATGTGCACGGGCTGCATCTGTACATGGCGACCAACCTCGTCGACGAGGGCTCGCTCGTTGACCAGTTCTGCCTCGCGGCGGAGGTGGTCGGCCGCCTGCAGAGCAGGATGGGCAAGCGCTTCCGCGTCGTGGATCTTGGCGGCGGCTTCGGCGCCCCGTTCGCCTGCCACGGCGAGCTGCCGAGATTCCCGACGCTGGCCGGCCGACTGGAAGAACTGCTCGACGCCGCCCTGGCCGGATGGCGGGACGGTGCCCCGCGCGTGGTCTTCGAGTCGGGCCGGTTCCTCACCGCGACCTGCGGGCGCCTGTTCACCCAGGTCCTGGACGTCAAGCATTCGCACGGCAAGCGGATCGTCGTGCTCGACTCCGGGGTCAATCACCTCGGCGGAATGTCTGGCCTGCGGCGGCTGCCGCGGATCTCGCCCGACCTCGTGCCGCTGGGCCAGCCGCGCGGGGCGCCGTATGACTGCATGGTGGCAGGCCCGCTGTGCACGCCGCTGGACACTTGGGCGCGCAACGGCCAGCTGCCTGACGTCCAGGCCGGAGACCTGCTCGTTGTGCCCAACGTCGGGGCGTACGCGCTGCATGCGTCCCTCGTGCTGTTCCTCGGCCATCCGCTGCCTGTCGAGATCGTCGTCGAGCGCGATATCGAGCTTGAACGCAGCCGCACGGCGGTGCTGCGGGAAAGCGCCGCCGTGTCAGCCGAACCCGCCCCCGTCGCCCGGTAGGAGTGTGCCGTGGATCCGAGCCTGGCCGAACTGCTCCGGCCGTTCCTGCGCTTTCTTCCCGAAGGCTTCGTCCTGGAGCCGGACTCGCGCCTGCGCGACCTGGGTCTCGACTCGATGCACGCCATCCAGGTGCTGTTCGCCGTGGAGGACAGCTACGGCATTGTCCTGCCGGACCACAAGCTCACCGACCAGACGTTTGAGACGGCGGGCAGCCTGTGGCAGGCGATCGCAGAAACACAGGAAATGGAGAAGACACCATGAACGCCGCCGATCCGGCACCGCCCGCCGATCCGGCACCGCCCGCCGATCCGGCACCGCCCGCCGATCCGGCACCGCCCGCCGGCCCGCCGCCGCCCGCCGCCGAGACCCGGGCCGGAGCAGAGACCCTGGCTGGAGCAGACCGTGCCGCGCTGGACAAGCTGCTGCGCGATGTGCTGCCCGTCGTCGGGCAGCACGCGGCGGAGACCGACCGCGCCGCGCAGTTCCCGGTGCAGGCGCTGACCGCGCTGCGCCAGTCAGGGCTGCTGGGACTGCTCGTGCCGGAGGAGGACGGCGGCCTCGGCGGCTCGCTGCCCGACATGCTCCACCTCAGCATGGAGCTGTCCCGCGAGTGCACATCCGTCGGGATGATCTACGCGATGCACTGCCAGCAGGTGGCGACCGTGGTCAGGTTCTCTGCCGGGCCGGTCCGCGCGTGGCTGCTGCCCCGGATCGCGGCCGGCGAGCTCTACCTGGCGTCGGTGACCACCGAACCGGGAAAGGGCGGCGACCTGCTGGCGTCGGACGCGGCGCTGGAGGAGCGGGCCGGGACGCTGCGGATCGACCGCGTGGCGCCGATCGTGACCGGTGGCGCCTACGCTGACGGCTTCCTGATCACGATGCGCGCCCCGGCGGCGACGTCACCGAGCCAGGTGTCGCTGGTGTTCGCCGGCCGGGATCAGCTGGACGCCAGCGTCACCGGCCGCTGGCAGCCGCTCGGCATGCGCGCAACCCACAGCATTCCGATGCTGCTCAAGGGGGATATCCCAGCCGGGCAGGTCATCGGACAGCACGGTGCCTTCCGCGGCATCGCCGTGACGACGCTCGCCCCCTACGCCCACCTGGGATGGTCGGCGTGCTGGCTGGGGGCGGCCCAGGGTGCGTTAGCCCGCACGGTGGCGATGCTGCGCAGCTCCCGGGGGCCCGCTGGGACAGCGCTCAGCTCGGAACTGCTGCTGACCAGGCTGTCCAAGGCCAGGGCAAGGCTGGACAGCGTTCATGCCATGATCTGGCACGCCGTCCGCGTGTACGCCAGCTGCGGAGATGTCTCCGTTCCCGGCGTCCAGCTGCTGCTGAACGCGCTGAAGATAACCGCGTCGCACCAGTGCCTGGCCGCTGTGGATGAGCTCGTCGAGCTCACTGGCCTGCGGCACGGCTACCTGGCCTCCTCGCCGCTGTTCCTGGAACGGACCCTGCGTGACCTGCGCTCGGCGTCGCTGAACTACGGCAACGACCGGCTGCACCTCGTCGACGGCTCGCTGGTGCTGATGGACCCGGAGGTGCGCCTTGCCTGAGCAGGCCCTGCTCGAATCCGATGCCTACGCCGACCGGATCCGCGACGTACTGGCCAGCCGCACGTCAGAGGACGGCGGCGCGGACGGCGGCGCGGACGCCGCCCGGCAGCTGTGGCGTGCCCTGGGCAGCGCCGGCGTGCTGCGAGATCTCTACCTTCCGGCCGCCAGCCGGGAGCCGATCATGCTGTCGCCCTGCCTGAGCAAGCTGGAAGCACTGCTCACCGCCCTGGACTCCAGCTGCCCGATGGGCCTGACACTCAGCGTATGCGTGCAGGTCGCGACGATCATCCCGGCGCTGTCGGCGGCCGTCCCCGGCAGCCCGGCCCGGCGGACGCAGGCATCGGCCCTGGCCGGCGAGGTGGTAGGGGCCTTCGCCGCGACTGACGCGGGCGCCGCCGGCTCAGATCTCACCGCCCTGACCACGGCGGTGGCCGTGCAGGACACCGTCTTGCGCCTGACCGGCGGCAAGCGCTGGATCGTCAACGCGACCATCGCCGACTACGCCGTGGTGCTCGCTCGCCACCGCCCTGGACCGCACTTCACCAGCTTCACCCAGGTGCTCGTGCCCACCCGCTCACCCGGCGTCCGCGCGGAAGCCGCCTGCACCTCGCTGCTGGCCGGCTCGGGGGTCGGGCACCTGCGGTTCAGCGGCGTGGAGCTGGGGCGTGACCACGTCATAGGCCGGACCGGGCAGGGGCTCCCCAGCTTCGCAGACCAGGCCGCCACCGAGCGGGTGGCCGGTGCGCTGTGGGCCAACGCTCTGGCGCGGCGGGTGCTTTCCGCCACCTATGAGCACCTGAACGGCCGGATCCTGGGCGGGCGGCGGCTGTGGGACAACGACGCCATCAGGCAGCGGTTTGCCCGGTCTCTGCTGGAGCAGCAGCGACTGCAGGCACTGTGCCGGCGGCCGTACCCGCCGGGCGCCTCACGTTCGCAGCAGCTGCTCTCCGCGATGCTGGTCAAGGCAGCCGCCGCGACCAGCCTGGAGGCGGTCCTGGCCGACTGCGCCCAGCTCGAGGGCGCGGAGGGCTTCCGCGACGACGGGCTCCAGCTGCTGCGCGCCGAGGCGGCCATGTTCGCGATAGCGGGCGGCACCACGGAGACGATGCTGGCGGGCATCGCCGATCATGCGGCCGACCTGCTCAGGACGCCGTGATGGACCCGCGCCCGGATCCGGCTGCCGCCTCGGCTCTCAGCTGCTACACGGCGAATCTGCTCGAGTATCTCTGGCGCCGATGCGACAACGCCCATGTGGCACTGGCCCGTTCGGTCCGTCTTGCCGTACGCACCGACCTCCCCGAGGGGCTCCTGGCCTTCTCACATCACGCCCGCCCGCTGCATCACCTGCCGGATGGCTCCAGGCTGGCCTACCGGGGCGCGGCCACGGCCGCCGCGGCGGTCGACGGGATAGCGGCCGAGCTTGCCGCGCACGGGCAGGTCCTGATAGTGACCAATCGCGGGCGACTGCCCTGGGGCGCGCCATCCGGTGACCGGGAGGCGCCGCATTTCGCGCTGATAGACAGTCACCGCGGCCGCTGGCATGTCATAGACAGATTCGCCGCGCTGCTGCCGGAAGGACCGCAGGAGACGTTCGCCGGATGGATCAGCACCGCGGTCCTGCGGCGTGCCCTGTCGTTCACCATGCCGGTACCAGCCCAGCAGTTGCTGCGCAACGAGTACGCCTTCGGGTTCCCTGTCCGCCTTCCGGATGACGGTGCCTTCCAGTGGATCGTCCGCGTACCGCCCGCCGAAGGCGAGCCGGCCGCCGAGCTTCCCGGCGACTGGGTTCTCGGCAGCCCCGCGGCGCTGGACTATCTTCGCGGCTACCTGGTCGCCCGCGCCGGCGACGGCGCCGCCGAGGTGTTCCTCGACGACCTGTGGGCGGCGGCGCGCCACCACGCCTTCCGCCACCGGCTCGGCATCGCCGGCACTGGGGCGCGCGCCGACGCGGCGCAGGCGTGCGCCGACGCGGCGCAGGCGTGGACCGCGCTGCCCATGACGCTGCGGTTCGCCTACGACTCGGCTCGCAGGGGACGGCCGCGCGCAAGCCTGATCGGCGCTGCCTTCGACAAGCTACGGCTCATCGAGGGGGGCGAGCTCTCATGACGCAGACCACGCTCTTCACCTGGTTCAGCGATTCAGCGCGACGTCATCCGGGGCAGCCAGCGATCGAGGTCGCGGGCGCCACGCTGTCCTATTCGGCTCTGTCCCTCAGCGTGGAACGCCTGGCCGCCTGGATCATGACCCAGCACGGATCCGTCCCGGCGCGAGTCGGCCTGCTTGCGTCCCGCAGCCTGACCGCCTACGCGGGCTACCTCGCGACGCTCAGGCTTGGCGCCACGGTGATTCCCCTGAACCCCGGGTTTCCGCCGTCCCGCAACCTGGCCATCGCCGACCGCGCCGGGCTCGACGTGCTGCTCGCAGATGACGCGGGCGCCAGCCAGCTTGCGCGGCTCGCCGCGTCCGCGCGCAGCGTCCTGCATCTCGGCGATCACGAACTGAGGTCCCTGCCCGGCGGCGCGGGCTTACCCGGCCCGTGCCGGGCCAGCCAGGAGGACATCGCCTACATCCTGTTCACCTCAGGCTCGACCGGGGCCCCCAAGGGCGTGCCCATCCGGCACCGCCACACCTCGCGGTACCTGGCCCGCCACATCGGCCGGATCGCAGCGGGGCCCGGATGCCGTTTCTCGCAGACCTTCGACCTGACGTTCGATCCATCGGTATTCGATCTGTTCGTCGCCTGGGGCAGCGGCGCCACAGTCGTCGTCCCCCAGCGCGACGAGCTGCTGGCCCCGGTGAGATATGCCGCGCAGCGCGGCATCACCCACTGGTTCTCCGTTCCGTCGCTCATCTCGCTCGCCCGGCGGTTCCGTGCCCTGTCTGCGGACAGCATGCCGCAGGTCAGGCTGAGTCTTTTCGCTGGCGAGCCGCTGACCCTCCAGCAGGCCCGGTGGTGGTCGCAAGCCGCGCCTAACAGCATCCTGGAGAACCTGTACGGGCCGACCGAGCTCACCGTCACCTGCAGCAGCTACCGGCTCCCGGCCGATCACGCCCGGTGGCCGCGGACAGGCAACGGAACGGTGCCGATCGGCACACTCGACCCCGGCCTGCAAGGCGTGCTCCTCGATGACCGCGGCCAGGCCGCCGGGCTCGGCGAACTGTGCGTACGTGGCCCGCAGCGCTTCGACGGCTATCTCGACCCCGCCGCCAACTCGGGCAGGTTCGTGCGCTTCGAGCCGGGCAGCCACGCCCCGGCCGATATCTACCAGGGACACCCGGACTTGACCGCGGCGCACTGGTATCGCACCGGCGACCGTGTCCTGCCGAGCGCGGACGGCCAGCTAGTCCACGTCGGACGGACCGATGACCAGGTGAAGATCCACGGCTACCGGGTCGAGGTCGGCGAGATCGAGGCCGTGATCCGGGAGCACCCTGGCATCGACGACGCCGTGGTGCTGGCCCGCTCCCGTCCAGACGGCCAGATCAGCCTGCACGCCGCATACACCGGCGCACAGGCGCCCAGGGCGCAGTTGGCTGCCGCGATCAGCGCCCTGCTGCCCAGCTACATGCAGCCGCGCGACTTTACCCACTTCTCCCAATTTCCCCTGAACGGCGCCGGCAAGATCGACCGGCGGCGCCTGGCGGAAATCCTCGCCCGGCCGCCGGGCACGGGTGTCTCGACCGCCCAGTCGACGATCGGTGAGGTGTCCAGCAGTGGCTGACCGGACCGCGGACAATCGTGCCGCGACGCTCGCGGATGATCACGCACGGCACATGTTCCGCGAGGCGATGAGCCGCCTCGCGAGCGGGGTGACGATCGTGGCGTCTGTTGACGACCAGGGCCGGCCCCGCGGCTTCACCGCCAACGCGTTCTGTTCCCTGTCGGCCGACCCGGCCCTCATCCTGGTCTGCCTTGATCAGGGCGCGCGCTGTCATGAGACCTTCATGCGCGCATCGGTGTTCAGCGTCTCCATTCTGACGGACCGCCACCAGGACGTCGCATTGCGCTTTTCCTCCAAGACGCAGATCGACAAGTTCCGGTCCGGTGAGTTCGCCGCCGATGCCTCAGGCGTCATCCGGATGACCGGTGCGCTTGCCTGCATCACGTGCGAGACCTACCGGCGGCTGCCGATAGGCGATCACACCATCATCATCGGGCGAGTGCTCAGTGCGGAGGTGAGTCACGGTCAGCCGGCGATCTACTTCAACCGCCGGTTCCGGCAGTTGTGCGACGTGGATTGCGCCTGCCGGCTGCCAGTTTCGTTCGGATGATCGCAGAGGTCATTCAGCACCAGCACCCAGGAGAGCCATGAACAGGATCGCGCAGGACAGCCCGAGCAGTTCCCTCGCCCATGTGCAGGATGACTACTCGAAGACAGCGCTGAGGCATTTGTGGATGCATTTTACGCGCATGTCCGCCTACGATGAGATGCCTGTCCCCATAATTGTCCGCGGCGATGGCCCGTACATCTTCGATGCCAACGGGAAACGCTATCTCGACGGGCTCTCCGGAGTCTTTGCGGTGCAACTGGGGCACGGCCGCGCCGAGCTCGCGGAGGCCGCCGGCCGGCAGGCCAGGGAACTGGCCTTCTTCCCGGTCCTGTGCGCCGCCCATCCTCCCGCGATCAAGCTGGCGGAGCGGCTCGCCCACGCGGCGCCGGGGGATCTCAACAGGGTCTTCTTCACGACCGGCGGTGGCGAGGCTATCGAGACCGCGTGGAAGGTGGCGAAGCAGTTCTTCAAGCTCACGGGCCGGCCGACCAAGTACAAGGTAATCAGCCGTGCGGTTGCCTATCACGGCTCCGCGCACGGCGCGGTCTCGATAACCGGGGTGCCGGAAGCACGAAGGGACTTCGAGCCGCTGGTGCCAGGGTCACGCAAGGTACCGAACGCCAACTTCTACCGAGCGCCCGAGCACGGCGACGACCTCGTCGCATTCGGGAAGTGGGCTGCGGACCAGATCGAGATCGCGATCGAGCTTGAGGGCCCAGACACTGTCGCTGCGGTGTTCCTGGAGCCGGTCCAGAACTCCGGCGGCTGCTTCCCGCCCCCGCCAGGTTACTTCGAGCGGGTACGGCAGATCTGTGACCGGCATGAGGTCCTGCTCGTCTCCGATGAGGTCATCTGCGCCTTCGGCCGACTGGGCCGCACATTCGGCTGTGATCGGTACGGCTACGTGCCTGACATCATGACGTGCGCGAAGGGGATGACATCCGGCTACTCGCCGATCGGCGCGATGATCGCCTCGGACCGGATCATGGAACCCTTCCTGGTCGGCAAGAACTTCTTCCCGCACGGCTATACCTTCGGCGGCCACCCGGTATCCGCCGCCGTAGCCCTGGCCAACCTCGACCTGATGGAGCGTGAGGGCATTAACCAGCATGTGGCCGACAACGAGGCCATCTTCCGGGCGAAGCTGGAAAGCCTGCTAGATCTGCCGATCGTGGGCGACGTGCGGGGCGCCGGTTACTTCTACGGGATCGAGCTGGTCAAGGACAAGGCGACAAAGCTCTCCTTCGACGCCGACGAGTCCGACCGCTTGCTGCGCGGCTTCCTTTCCAATGCGCTGTTCGACGCCGGGCTCTATTGTCGCGCCGACGATCACGGTGATCCCGTGATCCAACTCGCCCCGCCGCTCATCTGCGGGCCGCAGCACTTTGACGAGATCGAGCAGATCCTGCGTACTACACTCGCGCAGGCATGGGCACGCTTGTGACCGGCAGGCCGGCCTGCCCCGCAACGCGGGACCCAAGGAGGACGTGACGCCATTACAGGTATTTTCCTGGCAATCGGGGCGAGTGTCGGATGGGGAGCATCCGATTTCCTCGGCGGCCTCACGACTCGCTCCGTCGCGCTGCGTGCCGTGCTGGGCGTCTCACAGCTGGCCGGGCTGGCCGGCATCGTGGTCGTGCTCGTCATCCGGTGGCAGCCGATCCCCTTAGACGGGCGCATGCTCTTGGCCGCGGGCGCGGGCGTCGCCTCGGTGACCGAGCTTGGCCTGCTCTATCTCGCGATGGCCAACGGCCCGATCCTGATCATCGCGCCGGTGGCGGCGGCCGGGGCAGTGCTCCCGGTCACGGCCGGACTGGCGCGGGGTGATCCGGCCGGCGGCCTGGTCATCGCCGGGATCGCCTGCGCCCTGCTCGGCGCGCTCGGCGCGGCCTGGGAGCCGGGGAACCGCGGCGCCCGTCCCGGCCGGCCCTCGATCGGCGTCCTCCTCGCGTTCGCGGCGGCCGCCGCCATCGGCGTGTTCTTCCTGCTGCTCAACGCCGCGAGCAAGACCGATCCCTACTGGGCGGTGGGCGTCATGCGGCTGTCGTCCTGCGCGGCACTTGCGGTGGTCCTGCCGCTGACGCGAGGGCGGGGCAAGCCGGCCGTCCGGCCCGCCGGTTCGGCATGGCGTGCCCTGATCGTCATCGGGCTGTGCGACGTGGCGGCAGACACCGCCTTCGCGGCGGCGTCCGGACGCGGCGCGGTCAGCTCGATTTCAGTGCTTGCCTCGCTGTATCCGGTCGTCACCGTCCTGCTGGCCAGGACGGTCCTGCGGGAGCGCGTGCACGGGATCCAGATGTGCGGCGTAGCGGCGGCGCTCGCCGGGGTGATCATGCTGGCCGTGTCGGCCCCGTCGTGATCACCAGAAAGCCCGCAGCAAGGCGGTGCTGACCGCCGCCGTGATCAGGGCCAGTGCCATGGATCGCCGGGTGTGCAGGACCACGGTCCCCGCGCCGACGCCCAGCAGCTTGGTCAAGGCGGTCAGGTCCAGCTCCTGGCGATGAGCCGGGACCAGCAGCGTGGCGATGAGCGCCGCGACGATCGCTGCCCCTGATGCGGCCAGCGCTGCCCTGATCCGCGGATGCAGGTCACGCCGGGTCAGCGCCACGGGGACCGCTATCCGCAGCGAGACGCTCGCGCATGCCGATATCACGATCAGCAGCCAGCGGTAGCTCATCGCCGGAATCCCAGCGCCGTGCCGACCAGGCCCGCGACCACGAACGGGACCCCCGGCGGGACCAGCGGGTCCAGGAGTATGGCCACCACGGCGCCGCTCGCCGCGATCCCGCGGGCCCGGCGCGAGGACAGGTAGCTGCCCAGCAGGCCGATGAAGAACACCGGATAGGCGGCGTCAAGGCCCAGCCGGGCCGGATTGCCGATGATCCCCCCCGCTTCCGCCCCGATGCCGGTGCCGGTGATCCACGCGGCAAACAGGCAGAGACCGCCGAGTGTCAGCAGCCGGAGGTCGTAACGGCCCCCGCCGCGATGAGCCAGCGCCCATGACTCGTCAGTGATCAGCAGGGCGCGCAGCCCCCGCGACCAGGCGCGGCCAGGTAAGAACGGGGCGACGCTGGCTCCCATGAGCAGGTACCGCGCGTTGAGCAGCAAGATGGTCACCAGCAGTGCCCACGGCGACCCACGCCGGATAACCATGGCCAGCGTGGCGTACTGCGCACTGCTGGAGTACGACGTGACCGACATGGTGACGGAACCGAGCACGCCCATCCCCGCAGCGCGTGCCAACGCGCCGAAAGCCATGCCGTCGATCAGCTCGGCGGAGAACAGCGGCAGCGCGTTCCGCAGGCTCCGCGGCGACTCAGCGTCCGGCCTGCGCCCGTCACGTGGATGCTCGGGCGCCATGCTGGCATCACCCGCACCAGCACCAGCACTGGCGCCCGGCTCGACGGGCTCCACGGGCTCCACGGGCTCGACGGGCTCGACGGGCTCGACCATTCTGGGTTCCTCCTTGGCGGCGTCTGGCCAAGCCCGCAGCCGAGCCATGATCCTGTCCAGAATCCGGGCGCGCCTGGCGACCACGGTACCGGCGTGACCCTCCTGAAGTAGAAGCAGCATTCCGTTCACGCGGGCCGTCCTGGAATCGACCTGGTACCGTGGAGGAGCGTGACCATCAACTAGCGTACGACAGTTAGACCACTCACCTCAAGGTGATTCACTGGTCCCGTAGCTGAGGCTGGCAGGATGACGGCGACGGCATTGCCCTCATGGGCTCCACCTGACGAGCGCAGGCCTGCGCCCGAGCCCTTGCTGCTGGTACAGGCGTTCCTCAACACCCTCGACCTCGACCTGGGAACGGATCTGCTCGCCGACGCGAGCTCGGCACTGGCGTGGCTGACCGACGCCGACCTCATCGGACCCGGCGCCACGCTGACTGCCCATGACCTGGGCCTGACCCGCCAGGTGAGGGCGGGCATCCGGGCGCTGCTATCGCACAACAGCGGCGGCCCTGCTCCGAGCGCAGGCGACCTCCAGGCACTGAGCGTGGTGGCCGAGGCCTGCCTGGCCCGGCTCGCCCTCGACGGATCGGGCCAGTTGCGGCTCCTGCCGCAATTCCCCGGCAGGCTCGAGGGCGGGCTGGTCAGGCTGCTGCTCGTGATCCGCGACGCCCAGCTGGACGGAACCTGGCAACGGCTGAAGATCTGTTCCAATGACGACTGCCGCTGGAGCTTCTACGACCGTTCTCGCAACCGGCAGGGCACCTGGTGCGACATGGCCTCGTGCGGCAACCGGATGAAGAACCGGCGATTTCGCGCCCGGCACCGGTGACCAGGCCCGCCCGCGGGAGGACCTGGCCTGTCAGCGTGATGGCGTGACGCATCCAGATAGCGATCGTCAGCGCTGCGGGATCCCCGCGCCCGCGCGCCCGCGCCTGGATCGGCCCGCCTGCTGCCTGGCCTGGCTCGCGGAACGAGCGTCGC
>Ga0209871_1000171_pt1 | contig 20184 bp, 16 predicted proteins | sample OrgsoiDNA2013045_FD_185795 | JGI IMG/M metagenome (GOLD analysis project Ga0209871, IMG submission 185795) | Permafrost soil microbial communities from the Arctic, to analyse light accelerated degradation of dissolved organic matter (DOM) -... | ecosystem: Environmental > Terrestrial > Soil >... | reverse complement strand
AATGCCGGGCGATTCCGGTGTACTCGTTGTTACTCGTGTGCGTTCTATCACTACAATTGCACACGAGGCCGCGGGTGCAGCGGGCACCCGGCATTCCCCACGCCCTCCTTGGGGGGCGGAAGATTTTTGCAAAGCTCGGGCGCATGGAGCCGCGAGATCGTGAACGCGTATCTGGAATTGTTTTCGCTGTTTGACCACCAAACGCAGGCCGTCATGCCCGGACTTGATCCGGGCATCCATCGATCTTCGTCAAAAGTTTTTCCGAAGAAGATGGATCACCGGGTCAAGCCCGGTGATGACGATCTCGCTTGGTATGACGGAGGTGGATGGGTTCGAACGCACCGCTTTCGTTCCAGCGCCATCATGCCTCTCAGACCGGCAAAAGGCCCCGGATCGCCGGCATGAAGAAAATCCCGAGATTGATTGCAAAGCCGATGTTCCAAAGGATGGTGCGCAGCGTAGGCCGGTCGCCGAGATAGGTGAGGACATAGGCAATCCGCACGATCAGGAACAGAACCGCAAGCTCATTGACGAGATTCTGCGGGCTGGCGCGAAATTCCGCCAGCAGCACGGCGGCAGCAAAGAACGGAAAGGTTTCGATCCCGTTGATGTGCGCGCCCAGCGCCCGCGCCCGAAGGGGGTCCTGGAAGAACGCGGGATCGCGCGGTTTGGAATTGTCGAAGCGCCGAGAACCGGTCACCTTGAACGGCGCAATCGTCAGCAGATAGAGCATTACCGCTCCAAAAACACACCACTCAGCGACCGTCATGGTTCCCCCCCGAGGCACACGGCAATTTTTCCGGGGCATGATCTTTTCGCAAAAACCGGTATCCACCCCGCATCACGTGCGGGGCAGGCTGTTTCCGGATCATGCCCTCATGCGTGACAATATCGAAAGCGCCATTATCTTGACAAGCATGGTGCAACGCGCGAAGCCCGTAATATCATGACAGCGGTTATTCCCATCCAGAGATCGCCGGCTGTGGCCGAGGTGAAGCCGGAACGGATCGGCGTGCTCCTGGTCAATCTCGGCACCCCCGACAGCGCGGATGCGAGGGGCGTGCGCGTCTATCTCAAGGAATTTCTGTCCGATCCGCGGGTGATCGAAGATCAGGGGTTGTTGTGGAAACTGGCGCTGAACGGCGTCATCCTGCGCATCCGTCCCCGCCGCAAGGCGCGCGATTACCTGAAAATCTGGAACACCGAGAACAACGAATCGCCGCTGAAAACCATTACGCGCGCGCAGTCCGAAAAACTCGCCGCTGCCATTGCCGACCATGACCACGTCGTGGTCGACTGGGCGATGCGCTACGGCAATCCATCGATCCGCTCGCGGATCGATGCGCTCACGGCGCAGGGCTGCGACCGGCTGCTGGTGGTGCCGCTCTATCCGCAATATTCGGCCGCGACATCCGCCACCGTGTGCGACGAAGTTTTTCGCGTGCTCGGCGATATGCGCGCACAGCCGACGCTGCGGGTGACGCCGCCCTATTACGACGATCCGGATTATATCGAAGCGCTGGCGGTCTCGATCAATACGCATCTCAAAACCTTGCCGTTTCAGCCCGAACGCATCGTGGCCTCGTTCCACGGCATGCCGCAGAAATATGTCGACAAGGGCGATCCCTATTACGCGCAGTGCGTCGCGACCACGGACGCGTTGCGCAAGCGCATGGGCCTCGATGCCTCGAAGCTGATCCTCACATTCCAGTCGCGCTTCGGCTTCGACGCGTGGCTGCAGCCCTATACCGACCAGACCATGGAGAGGCTGGCGAAGGAGGGCGTCCGCCGCATCGCCGTGGTGACGCCCGGCTTTTCCGCCGATTGTCTGGAAACGCTGGAAGAAATCGCGCAGGAAAACGCCGAGATCTTCAAGCATCATGGCGGCGAGCAATTCGCCGCTGTTCCCTGCCTCAACGACAGCGACCCCGGCATGGACGTCATCCGCCAACTGGTGCTGCGCGAGCTTCAGGGCTGGATTTGACGGTTCAGTGACGCCATACAAATCGCCGGCGTCCGGATGCCATGGATCTGGCGGGCGGCAAACCAGGGCCTACCTATATTCAAGACTCGGCTATATTCAACAACAGCCGGCTGAACCGTCGTGGCCGGCTTGCAGACAAAACAAGACGGCGCTCGGCGCGTCGCGCCCGGCTTTGGAGGAGTTATGACCGGTTTTGATATTTTTGCTATCGCGCTCGCGCTGCTGGTTATTTTTACGCTGTTGGCCGGCGTCAAGACGGTGCCGCAAGGCTATAACTGGACCATCGAGCGGTTCGGCAGATTCACCCGCACGCTGTCGCCGGGACTGAACATCATCATCCCCTATTTCGACCGCGTCGGCCGCAAGATGAACATGATGGAGCAGGTGATCAGCATTCCCGAACAGGAGGTGATCACCAAGGACAACGCCACGGTGACGGTGGACGGCGTCGCGTTCTACCAGGTGTTCGATGCCGCGAAAGCGAGCTACGAGGTGTCCGATCTCGACCGGGCGATCATCGTGCTGACGATGACCAATATCCGCTCGGTGATGGGCGCGATGGACCTCGACCAGGTGCTGTCGCATCGCGACGAGATCAACGAGCGATTGCTGCGCGTGGTCGACGCCGCGGTATCGCCATGGGGATTGAAAGTCAACCGCATCGAGATCAAGGACATCGTGCCGCCGGCCGACCTCGTCGAGGCGATGGGACGGCAGATGAAGGCCGAGCGCGTCAAGCGCGCCGATATTCTGCAGGCCGAGGGCCAGCGGCAATCGGAGATCCTGCGCGCCGAAGGCGCCAAGCAGGGCCAGATCCTGCAGGCCGAGGGCCGCAAGGAAGCCGCGTTCCGCGACGCCGAAGCCCGCGAACGTTCCGCGGAAGCCGAGGCCAAGGCGACACAGATGGTCTCTGAAGCCATCGCCAAGGGCGATGTCGCCGCGCTGAACTATTTTATTGCCAACAATTACATCAAGGCGTTCGGGCAATTTGCGGATTCGCCGAACCAGAAGATCATCATGCTGCCGATCGAGGCGGTGAGCCTGCTGGGCTCGCTCGCCGGTATCGGCGAGATCGCCAAGGCCGCCTTCGGCGAAAGTGCGGCATCCGCGCAAGCCGCCGTGCGCCCTCCGTCGGTGCCGCAAGCAGGCCCGAACCCGGCGCTGCCAGGCCCGAACTCGCCGCAGACGACGCCGCAACCCTGAGGGTCATATCATGACCGAGATGCTTTACACGCTGGGCACCTGGAACTGGCCGATCTTCGGCCTGATCCTGATGGCGCTGGAGCTGCTGGCGCCCGGCGTCTTCCTGTTTTGGCTCGGGCTCGCTGCGTTACTGGTCGGGTTGATATCGTTCGCGATCCATCCGCCCTGGCAGTTGCAGCTCCTGATGTTTGCGGTGTTCGCCACGGCGTCGGTGCCGCTGTGGCGGCGGGTTGCGCGTAACCATACCGCCGCGAGCACGAGCAATCCATTTCTCAACAAGCGCGCCGACGCGCTGGTCGGCCGGGTGTTCACGCTGGAAAAGCCGATCATCGACGGGTGGGGCACGGTGAGAATCGACGATACGATCTGGCGCGTCGCCGGCCCCGACACCCCCGCCGGCAGCCGCGTCAGAATCGTGCAGGCCGACGGCGCCAGGCTGACAGTGGCGTCGATTTGAAGATCAATTGGCCTTGAGTTTGCTCCAGCGCTCGGCAAAGCGGTGCAGCGGCAGGAAGGTTTCGTGCAATTCACGGCCCATCGCCGTAAGGCGATATCCGCTTGCGGGCATGAGTTCGACCAGGCCCGCCTGCCGCAGATCCGACAGCCGGGTCTGCAGCACCGTGGGGGAGGCCTCGTCGCAGGCGGCGCGAAGCGCGCGCGACGTCAGCGGCTGTTCGCGAAGTTCCCAGATGATCCGCAACGTCCAGCGCCGGCCCAGCAGGTCGAGCAGCGCCATGATCGGGCGGCCCGAGCGGGAGCCGCGCACGGCGGTTTTTTTCACGGCTGAAATCTGTTTCGGCATCGAAGTCCTTCTTGCGGTTTGCTACATATATTGTAGCATGATGCTACGTTTAACGTAGCACGGGAGTTGGCGATGTCACGTATCGCGCCGCTTGAGCCGCCCTATGCACCGGAAATTCAGCAGCAATTCGACCGCATCATGCGCGGCGCGCCGCCGCTGATGCTGTTCCGCGTCATCGCCGGCAACGCGCGGGCCTGGGAGAAATTCCGCGCCGGCGGTCTGCTGGACCGCGGCCCGCTCTCGCTGCGGGAGCGCGAAATCGTCATCGACCGGACCTGCGCGCGCACCGGCTGCGAGTATGAATGGGGCGTGCATGTCAGCGCCTTTGCCGAGGCTGCGCATCTCACCGATGCGCAGGTCCGCGCCACGGTGCTGGAGGGCGCCGACGCGCCGTGCTGGTCGGCCGCCGAGCAGGCGCTGATCGCGGCGGTCGATGCGCTGCATTTCCGCGCCAGCCTTGGCGACGATGAATTCAAGGCGCTGTCGGCGCATTACGACGCCGCCAAGATCCTTGAAATCATCCTGCTGTGCGGCTTCTATCGCACCGTGTCGTATCTGGCGAACGGGCTTGATCTGCCCTTGGAGGCGAATGCGGCGCGGTTTCCGGTGAATTAGCCGTCATTCCGGAGCGCGCTATTGTGCACCGTCATTCCGGGGCAGCCCATAGGGCTGAACCCGGAATCTCGAGATTCCGAGTTCGCGTCTTCGACGCGCCCCGGAATGACGATCGGGCGGATGACCGCAACTTACGCCACCCCGGCGCGCAGCACGTCGTGGACGTGAACGATGCCGACCGGCTTGTTGCCCTCGGCGACGATCAGCACCATCACCGCCGGCTTCGACGAATCGATGCTCTCCCGCATGACGTCGCTGGCGAGCATGCCGGGGGCGATCGTCCTTGGGTTTTTCGTCATCACCTCATCGACCGGGGCGGTCATCAGGTCGGGCCGCATGTGACGGCGCAGATCGCCGTCGGTGATGATGCCGGCGATCTCGCCCAGACCGTCGACGATACAGACGCAGCCGAATCCCTTCGACGACATCTCCACCAGCGCGTCCGACATTTTGGTGCCCAGCGGCTTCACCGGGATGGCGTCGCCGGTATGCATGAGGTCGCGGACGAATTTCAGCATCGCGCCGAGCTTGCCGCCGGGATGGAAATTGGCGAATTCCAGCGCGGTGAAGCCGCGGCCTTCGAGCAGCGCGATGGCCAGCGCATCGCCGATCGCGGCCTGCATCAGCGACGAGGTGGTCGGCGCCAGATTGTGCGGACAGGCCTCGCGCACCTTCGGCAGTTCGAGCACGATCCGCGCGGCCTGGCCGAGCGGAGAGGCCGCGTTCGAAGTCACGGCAATCATCGGTATGGCGAAGCGCTTGGAATAATTGACGAGGTTTTTCATTTCCGGCTGCTCGCCGGACCACGACAGCGCGATAATGACGTCGTCGGCGGTGATCATGCCGAGATCGCCATGGCTGGCCTCCGCGGCGTGCACGAAGAAGGCCGGGGTGCCGGTGGAGGCCAGGGTGGCGGCGATCTTGCGTGCCACATGGCCGGATTTGCCCAAACCCGTGACGATCACGCGGCCCTTGGCTAACCGAATGAGATCGACGGCGGCGGTGAAGGCCGGCCCGAGCGGACCGGCAAGGGCCGCGGCAATCGCGGCGATGCCGCTGCCCCCGGCATCGAGCGTGCGCAACGCCGAGGCCACGGCGGCGTTCGCGTCATCGGTGCCGGATGAATCTGCCATCAGCGGTTTCGGATTGGCCATGTCTTGCGTTCCAGGGGAGTCTTGCGTTCCAGGGGAGTCTTGCGTTCCAGGGAAGTCTTGCGTTCCAGGGGAGGGGCGTCGGTTTCCCGGCACCTCCTTAGCATGGCCGGACCGGCGATGCGACGCGGACACCCCGTTCTCAACCGCCCATTAACCATACTTGTTTTAACTCCGTTAACGACGTTTCCCTTTCAGGCGGGTTCGCGCGGGGTTGGAAATCGTTGCCTAAGTAGATGATTTGGCTGGGGTATTCTTATCGTGATGTCGGGTCCAACTAGGGGCCGCCGAAGGCGTGCAATCACTTGGCGCGCGTTATGGCCATGCCTTGGTTCGATCCTTGCTCTGACCGGGTTCGATGCCACTTTCGCCCGGGCCCAGACCCTCACCCCGGACCTGCTGCGTCCCGTGCGCGACGGCTTTGTGTCGCCGCAGGATTCGCCGCTGCGCCGAACCGCCGACAACAACGCGGAGGGGTCCGCTGACGAATTCAGGCCGCGCTCTGGGGATACGACAGCGCCTTCCCGCATCGGCAACATCCCGACCTACGGCGTAGCGGCCGCCAGCGGTGCCTCCACCTCCGGCTTCGACTCGCTCAACCGCACCCGAAAGAAACCGAAATACTATCCGGGCCAGGCCAGGCCGAAACCGCCGCCGGGTCCCGGCAGCCGTGCGCCGGTGATCTCAACCGGTCCGGCCCGGTTGTCGATCCCGCCGTCCGAGACCGCCAGCAAGCCGCCGATCCGACCCGCGATGGCAGGCTCAGTCGCCGGCCAGCCGCCGCGCAAGCGCTTGAGGACCGACGACGACCCGTTCGGCGCGGTCGGCGATTACGCCGGCGGCTTTCTGATAAAATCCGCGCTCTAACTCAGCGGCGGCTATGACAACAATCCCGGCCACACGGCCCTCGCCAAGGGATCGCCGTTTGTCGTGGTGGCGCCGGAATTTCTCGCGGTCTCCGACTGGGACCGTCACGCCGTTGTCGCCGACTTGCGGGGATCGTTCACCGGCTACGGCAACAATTTTCCGCCGGCGGCCGACGGCACCATCTCGTCGGTGCCGACCAATCTCGACCGGCCGGATTTCACCGGCCATATCGACGGCCGTCTCGACGTCAGCCACGACACCCACCTGCTGGGCCAAATGCGGTTGCGCGTTGCCACCGACAATCCCGGCAGCCCGAACATCCAGGCCGGGCTTGCCGAATATCCGGTCTATACGACGCTCGGCAGTACCGTCGGCGTCGACCAGAACCTTAATCGGCTGCAGCTTTCCGCCGGCGGCACCGTTGACCGCACCGTCTACACGGATTCAAAACTCACCGACGGCACCTCGACCAGCAACGACGACCGCAACTTCAATCAATTCGGCGGCATCGGCCGCGTCAGCTATGATCTCCTGCCCGGCGTCAAACCGTTCGCCGAGGCCGAGGGCGACAGCCGCGTGCACGACGTCAGGCTCGACCGCTCGGGCTTTGCCCGCGATTCCTCGGGCGGCTACGTCAAGGGCGGCAGCTCTTTCGAATTTTCGCGGCTGCTGACCGGTGAACTCTCGCTCGGCTATGCCGCGCGCGATTACGTCGATCCACGGCTCGACCGCCTGCAGGGCCTGCTCACGTCAGCCTCGCTGACCTGGACCGCGACGCCGCTGACCACGGCAAGGTTCTATTCCACCACCTCGATCGACGAGACCACGGTGTCCGGCGTCTCCGGCGTGCTGACGCACATCTATACCGTCGAGGCCGATCACGATTTCCGCCGCTGGCTCACGGCCATCGGCAAATTCACCTGGGGTTCGCTCGACTATCAGGGCGACGGCCGCCGCGACAGGATCTACACGGTCTCGGGCGATCTCATTTACAAGATGACCCGCAGCCTCTGGGTCAAAGGCACGCTGCGCCGCGACTGGCTGGAGAGCAATATTCCCGGCAACAGCACGGCGTCGACCGTGGCGATGCTCGGGGTAAGGGTGCAGAACTAGGGGCTCTGCCTGCGGCCATTCATCCCTTCGAAAAAATGTTTCTTGTGAAGATCGATGGATGCGCAGGTCAAGCCCGCCGCGTAACGCGTTGCGTGCTGTGGCGCACCGTGCTGCCCCAAAGTTGTCGTCATATCCCTCCAACGCCTCGCCTACAAAATGCGGAACGAGGTCCACCGTTGGCCTGCGGAAGTCCTGGGGCCGCGGCGGTCCCGCGACGCGCTTCTGATAGCGCGCGATTGCCGCATACGCCCACGGTGAACCTTTTTAGGCGCCGACCGTACTTATGGTCATCAAGGGACTCCCGCATGGCCTCATTTCGCCCAACCAAAATCCAGCAATTCGCCATCGAAGCGAAGCTGAACCTTATGTTCGGGGCCAACGTCTATGACAGGATCTTTCTCGGGTTCGAGGTCCTTGAGGTTGTTGACGGCGAGCTGCGCGGCTGGGCTCCCACCGAGCATGGTGCGGCGGTCATCGACGTTCATTACGCCTCCAAGCTTGCCTGGATCGCCGAGACCGTATTAAAGCGGCCGATTCGAAGGGTCAGCGTTCTCGTGCGCGGCTTGAAACATAATACCAGCGAGCAGCCTCTGTGAGCACCCGGTACGCACAGAGGTATTCAAGTGAGACCGCCGCTGAGAGCGCAGCGGTGCCGGCGCACGAGGCACGGCAGCTTCCAGCCCGCCGCGCTACGTCGTGAGCTCGAACAGTTTTGCCGCTGTACGGCCGAGGATGTCGGCCTTGTCGTCGTCGCTGAGCGAGGCGGAGGCGAAGATATGGTCGACCGGCTGGAGCTGCCAGGGATAGGGATAGTCGCTGCCCAGCACGATTTGCCCTGCGCCGACCTGGGCCACCAGATGGCGGATCGCTTCGGGCGAGAAGATCAGTGAGTCGAAATAGATCTGCTTGAGATATTCCGTCGGCGCCTTGCCGAGCTTCACATCGGCATTGCAGCCCTTGGGGCCAACCAGGCAGGCATGGTCCGAACGATCGGCGTAGGAGGGCAGGAAGCCGCCGCCATGGGCGGCGATCACCTTCAGTCCGGGAAAGCGATCGAGCGTGCCCTCGAAGATGAGGTGCGAGAGCGCGATCGTCGTCTCCAGCGGATTGCCGATGGTGTTGCCGAGCCAGCCGTTGCCGGACAATCGCTTGGCAAGCTCAGGCACGCCCTGCGGATGGATGAACAAGGGCACGCCGAGCTGTTCCGCCTTCGCCCACACCGGATGGAATTTTGGGTCGGAGAATTCCACGCCGTTGACCACGCCGCCGATCGCAGCGCCCTTCAATCCCTGTTTCTTCACCGCGGTCTCGAGTTCCTGCACCGCGAGATCGGGCGCCTGCAAGGTGAGCGAGGCGAAGGCTGCGAACCGGTCGGGCTTTGAGGCGCAGAGTTCCGCCAGCTTTTCGTTCTGGATCTTGACGATCGCTGCGGCCAGATCGCGCTCGCGGCTGTACCAGTAGGGATTGATCGACAGTACCTCGAGGTCGATGGCCTGCGCGTCCATCGCGGCGAGCCGCTTGTCGATCTCGATGAACGCCTCGGCCGCGCCGTTGACCGGCGGAAGCTGGATCGCGGCATCGGCGCCGAGCAGCGCGCCGGCTTCGCGGAAGTGGCAATGGGCGTGCACGTCGATGGTTTTGACCCGCTTGCCGCCGACCATGACGGGTAGCTTTTGGCGCACGGGCTGCTGGGCGTGCGCACTTTGCAAAACACCGCAGCTGCAGAAGACAATGCCGGTGGTGACGGCGGCGGTGCCGGCTTTGAGAAAATCACGGCGTGTGGTCATGACAATTCCTCCCATGGCTGTTGTTGGCTGGCGTGGTCTGCCACCACCACGCCGTACCGGTCTCGATCCGCCGCAGTGCGCGGGCGGATGGCCAGATTGGAGGCTAGCGTAAGGCACGTCGTGGGCCGGCGGCAAGACGGTCTGTTCGCGCCGTGCCACGTTGCGCCCGATCGGCGGGCCCTATAGAAAAACAAAAACCTTTTGGGAGGCTCAAATGCGCGCCAACCGGTTGCCGGGCAAGCCAGCAGCTTGCGTCATCGCGGCTCTGGTCATCGCCCTATCGGCCGCAACGCCGGCGGCCGCGCAAAAAAGAGGCGGCACTCTGCGGCTCTATCACAACGACAATCCGCCCAGCACTTCGTTGCTTGAGGAATCGACCATCGCTTCGGTGACGCCGTTTTCGGCCGTCTTCAACAACCTCGTGGTTTTCGATCCCGCCAAGGTCCACGAGAGCATCGATACCGTGGTCCCGGAGCTGGCGGAAAGCTGGTCCTGGGACGCGACCAATACCAGGCTGACCTTCAAGCTGCGGCAGGGCGTGAAATGGCACGACGGCAAGCCCTTCACGGCGAAGGACGTGCAATGCACCTGGCGGATGCTGATCGGCAATAGCGAGGTTTCCGAATTTCACCGCAACCCGCGCAAGGTCTGGTACGGCAAGCTGCAGGACGTCACGATCAATGGCGATTACGAGGCCACCTTCGAGCTGAGCGAGCCGCAGCCCAGCCTGCCGGTGCTGCTGGCGAGCGCTTTTTCCGTCGTCTATCCGTGCCACGTTCCGCAAGCGACCATGCGCACCCGGCCGGTCGGTACCGGGCCGTTCAAACTGGTCGAGTTCAACCGCGGCGCCTCGATCCGTCTGGTGCGCAATCCCGACTACTGGAAAAAGGATCGCCCCTATCTCGACGAGATCACGTTTCGGATGATCGACAGCCGCGCGACACGGATGCTGGCATTCGCGACCGGCGAATTCGATATCACCTTTCCGGCGGATATCAGCGTTTCCCTGATGAAGGATGTCAAGGCGCGCGCGCCGAACGCGACCTGCGAGATGATCACCACCGGCACGCAATCCAACCTGATGGTCAATCGCGTCAATCCGCCGTTCGACAACCCGGAGATCCGCAAAGCCATGTCGCTGGCGATCGACCGCAAGGCCTTCAACACGATTTTGATGGACGGATTGGCGCTGATGGGCGGGGCCATGCTGCCGAAGCCGGCGGGCGAATGGGGCATGCCGCCGGAAATGGTATCCTCGCTGACGGGGTATGGTCCAGACACCGACGAAAATATCGCGCAAGCCCGCGAGATCATGCGGAAGCTCGGCTACAGCGATGCCAAACCGCTGGGAATCAAGATCCAGACGCGAAATCTTCCGACCTATCGCGATGCCGCGGTGATCGTGACCGATCAGCTCAAGAAGATCTACATCGCCGGCGAGCTGGATATTCTGGAAACGCCGCAATGGTATGCGCGGCTCGCGCGGAAGGATTACACGATCGGACTGAACGTCACCGGCGTCAGCGTCGACGATCCCGACGGCAATATCGTCGAGAATTATTCCTGCAAGTCGGAGCGCAATTATACCCAGTACTGCAATCCCGAGGTGGATCGGTTGCTATCAGCGCAGTCCCGCGAATTGGACAAGGAGAAACGCCGGAAAATCGTCTGGGATATCGAGCGTCTTCTGGTCGACGACGCGGCGCGCCCGAACATCATCTCCAACGTGGCCGTGAACTGCTGGCAACCCTATGTCAGGAATTACATCCCGCACGACAACAGCCAATACAACAGCCTGCGGTTCGAGGACGTCTGGCTGGACAGGTAGGGGCGTTTACGGGAGCGCGCGGGCGGGTTCGTTCGGTGAGTTACGGTTGGTGTCATACGCGGGCTAAACACTTGACCCGCGTATCCATCAATCTTCGTAAGAGTCTTGCGAAGAAGATGGGTTGCCGGGTCAAGCCCGGCAACGACGGCAGTTACCGCGGCAGATTGGTCGAGCCCATCAAAAACCCGTCGATGGCGCGGGCGCAGAGGCGCCCCTCCCGGATCGCCCAGACGACGAGCGATTGGCCGCGGCGCATGTCGCCGGCCGTGAACACGTTGGGGCGCGAGGTTTTGTAATCGGTGGTGTTGGCGCGCACATTGCCGCGCGGGTCGAACTCGACGCCGAGCGTCTTCAACAGGCCTTCCTGCACCGGATGCACAAAACCCATCGCCAGCAGCACCAGTTGCGCCTCGAGTTCGAATTCGGTGCCGGGTATCGGCTTGAACTTGTCGTCGACCTGCACGCAATGCAGTTTTGCGACCTTGCCGTCGGCGCCCGAGAAGTTCTGCGTCAGCACCGCGAATTCGCGCTTGGCGCCTTCGGCCTGGCTCGACGAGGTTCGCATCTTCAAGGGCCAGTTCGGCCAGGTCAGGCCCTTGTTTTCGTGCTCGGGCGGCGCCGGCATGATTTCGAGCTGCGTCACCGACAGCGCGCCCTGCCGGAACGAGGTGCCGATGCAGTCCGAGCCGGTATCGCCGCCGCCGATCACCACCACATGCTTGCCGCCGGCCAGAATGTCGGACGCGCTGCCGAGCGGCTCGTTACTGACGCGGCGGTTTTGTTGCGGCAGGAAATCCATCGCGAAGTGAATGCCTGCGAGATCGCGGCCGGGAATCGGCAGATCGCGCGCGGCTTCGGCGCCGCCGGTCAGCGCCAGCGCGTCATATTCGTTCAGCATCTCGCGCGGATCGATCGCACCGGGAGACGTGCCGCCGACATGGGCGCCGTAATGAAACGTGACGCCCTCGGCTTCCATCTGCGTCACCCGGCGGTCGATGACGTGCTTCTCCATCTTGAAATCGGGGATGCCGTACCGCAGCAGGCCGCCGGCCTTGGCGAACTTTTCGAACAGATGCACCTCGTGGCCGGCACGCGCCAGCTGCTGCGCGCAGGCAAGCCCCGCGGGACCCGAACCGATCACCGCGACCTTCTTGCCGGTCCTGGTGGTCGGGATTTCCGGCGTGACCCAGCCATTGTCCCAGGCGCGATCGACGATGGCGCATTCGATGGTTTTGATGGTGACCGGGTTGTCGTCGATGTTGAGCGTGCAGGAGGCCTCGCACGGCGCCGGGCAGATGCGGCCGGTGAATTCCGGAAAGTTGTTGGTCGAGTGCAGATTGCGCGAGGCCTCTTCCCAGTTGCCGGAATACACCAGATCGTTGAAATCCGGAATCTGGTTGTTGACCGGGCAGCCCGGCGTGCCCGGGGCCACCGAGCCGGTGCCGTGGCAATAGGGAATGCCGCAATTCATGCAGCGCGCGGCCTGGTCGCGGGTGTCCTTCTCGCTCAAGGGGATGACGAACTCATGATAGCCCTTCACGCGCTCGGCGACGTCAGCGTATTTCCGATCGTGACGGTCGATCTCCAGAAAACCTGTTACCTTGCCCATTAAAGCCAGCGCCCCTGCATCTCTACCTCGTCGCCGTCATCCTTCGGAGCGGCATCTTCGCTGCGTCTCGAAGGATGAGACGCAAACACTCTCGCTTGTCATCCTTCGAGGCTGGCCAAGGACGGCTCGCACCTCAGGATGACGGTTCCTGTTACGCCCCGATCGCGATTTTCGGCTCGGCGTCGGCGTTGGCCTTCAATTCCTTCAGCGCGCGGCGGTATTCCACCGGCATCACCTTGCGGAATTTCGGCAGCCAGCTTTTCCAGTCCGCCAGAATGTCGGCGGCGCGCCGGGAGCCGGTCAGCTTGGCGTGGCGCGTGATCAGGATATGCAGCCGCTCGACATCGGACTCCAGCAGGTCCTTGAACACGTCGACCCGGCCATGCGCTTCGAGATCGCCGGACTGATGATAGGCGTTCGCGTTGATCATCTCTTCCGACAGCACCGGCTCGAGCTGCACCATCGCCATGTTGCAGAGCTTCTCGAAGTCGCCGGCCTCGTCCAGCACATAGGCTACGCCGCCGGACATGCCCGCCGCGAAATTGCGCCCGGTCTTGCCGAGCACCACGACAATGCCGCCGGTCATGTATTCGCAGCAATGGTCGCCGGCGCCTTCGACCACAGCCACAGCGCCGGAATTACGCACCGCAAACCGTTCGCCGGCGATGCCGCGGAAATAGCACTCGCCCTCGATCGCGCCGTACATCACGGTGTTGCCGACGATGATGGATTCCTCCGGCACGATGCCGGAATTGCGCGGCGGCTTGACGATGATGCGGCCGCCGGACAGGCCCTTGCCGACATAGTCGTTGCCTTCGCCTTCGAGGTCGAAGGTGATGCCGCGCGCCAGCCAGGCGCCGAACGCCTGGCCCGCGGTGCCCTTGAAGCCCACGTGAATGGTGTCGTGCGGCAGCCCGGCATGACCGTAGATCTTGGCAACCGTTCCCGACAGCATCGCGCCGGCGCTGCGGTCGGTGTTGTTGATCGCCATCTCGATCCTGACCGGCGCGCCGCGGTCGAGCGCAGCCTGCGACTGTTCGATCAGCCTGCGGTCGAGCACGGCCTCCAGATGATGGTTCTGGCCTTGCGAATGATAGATCTTCTGGCCCGGCAGTTCCTTCTGGCGGACGAACAGCTTTGAGAAATCCAGCCCCTTGGCCTTCCAGTGCGCCACCAGCTTGGACTGGTCGAGCATCTGGGTCTGGCCGATCATCTCATTGAAAGTGCGGTAGCCGAGCGCGGCCATGATCCCGCGCACTTCCTCGGCGACGAAGAAGAAGTAATTGATGACGTGCTCGGGCTGGCCCGTAAAACGCTTGCGCAGCACCGGGTCCTGGGTCGCAACCCCAACGGGGCAGGTGTTGAGATGGCACTTGCGCATCATGATGCAGCCGGCCGCGATCAGGGGAGCGGTGGCAAAGCCGAATTCGTCGGCGCCGAGCAGCGCGCCGATCACGACGTCGCGGCCGGTGCGGAAGCCGCCATCGACCTGCACCACGATGCGGCTGCGCAGCCGCTCGCGCACCAGCGTCTGGTGGGTTTCGGCGAGGCCGATTTCCCAGGGGGATCCTGCGTGCTTGATCGACGTTAGGGGAGAGGCGCCGGTACCGCCCTCGAAACCTGCGATGGTGACGTGGTCGGCGCGCGCCTTGGCGACGCCGGCGGCGACCGTGCCGACGCCGATTTCGGAGACTAGCTTGACCGACACCTGGCCGTCCGGATTGACGTTCTTGAGGTCATAGATCAGCTGCGCCAGATCCTCGATCGAATAGATGTCGTGATGCGGCGGCGGCGAAATCAGGCCGACCCCCGGCGTCGAATGCCGCACCCGCGCGATCACGGCGTCGACCTTGTGGCCGGGCAATTGTCCGCCTTCGCCGGGCTTGGCGCCCTGCGCCATCTTGATCTGCATCATGTCGGCGTTGACGAGATATTCGGTGGTGACGCCGAAGCGCCCCGAGGCGACCTGCTTGATCGCCGAGCGCATCGAATCGCCGTTCGGCATCGGCTTGAAGCGATCGCTCTCCTCGCCGCCTTCGCCGGTGTTGGACTTGCCGCCGATCCGGTTCATCGCGATCGCGAGCGTGGTGTGCGCCTCGCGCGAGATCGACCCAAAACTCATCGCGCCGGTGGCGAAACGCCTGACGATGTCCTTGGCGGGCTCGACCTGGTCAAGCGGCACCGGCTTGCGCTTCTCGTGCTCGGCGGGCTTGATCTTGAACAGGCCGCGCAGGGTCAACAGCCGCTCGGACTGTTCGTTGAGGATTTTCGCGAACGCCTTGTAGCGCTCCAGCGAGTTACCGCGCACGGCATGCTGCAGCGTCGAGACTGACTCGGCGGTCCAGGCGTGATCCTCGCCGCGGGTGCGGTAGGCATATTCGCCGCCGACATCGAGCGCGGTCTTGTACATCGGCGCATCGCCGAAGGCGTCGGCATGGCGGCGCGCGGTTTCCTCGGCGATTTCGGCTAAGCCGACGCCTTCGATCTGGGTGTGGGTGCCGACAAAATATTTCGAGACGAAATCCGCCTTCAATCCGACCGCGTCGAAGATCTGTGCGCCGCAATAGGACTGATAGGTCGAGATGCCCATCTTCGACATCACCTTCAACAGGCCCTTGCCGATCGACTTGATGTAGCGCTTGACGATCTCGTAGTCGTCCAGCGCCGCCGGCAGCCGGTCCTTCATCGCGATGATGGTCTCGAACGCCAGATAAGGGTTGATGGCTTCGGCCCCGTAGCCCGCCAGACATGCAAAATGATGCACCTCGCGCGGCTCGCCGGATTCGACGACCAGTCCGACCGAAGTGCGCAGGCCGGTGCGGATCAGATGATGGTGCACGGCGGCGCACGCCAGCAGCGAGGGGATCGGAATCCGGTACGAACCGGCCATGCGGTCGGACAGGATCACGATGTTGATGCCCTCGCGGACCGCGGCTTCCGCGCGCGCGCACAATTCGTCGAGCACCTGCTCGAGCCCGGCCGCGCCGAAACCGGCGTGGAAGGTGGTGTCCAGCGTGCGCGACTTGAAATGGGTGTCGGCGATCTCCGAGATCGACCGGACCTTTTCCAGATCCGCGTCGGTCAGGATCGGCTGGCGCACTTCAAGGCGCTTGGTGAGGCCGGCCATGCCCTGCAGATCGAACAGGTTCGGCCGCGGCCCGATGATCGAGACCAGACTCATGACCAGTTCTTCGCGGATCGGATCGATCGGCGGGTTGGTCACTTGCGCAAAGTTCTGCTTGAAGTAGGTGAACAGCGGCTTCGGCTTGTCCGACAGCGCCGAGATCGGCGTGTCGTTGCCCATCGAGCCGTTGGCCTCTTCGCCGGTCGACGCCATCGGCGTCATCAGAATGGTGACGTCCTCCTGGCTATAGCCGAACGCCTGCTGCCGATCCAACAGCGGCAGGTTGGAGCGCATTCCCTTGGTCGGTGCGTCCGGCAATTCCTCCAGCACGATCTGGGTGCGGTCGAGCCACTGGCGATAGGGATGGCTGTTCGCCAGCTGCGCCTTGATCTCGTCGTCGGGAATGAGCCGGCCCTGATCGAGGTCGACCAGCAGCATCTTGCCGGGCTGCAGCCGCCACTTGGTGACGATATGTTCCTCGGGGATCTTCAGCACCCCCATTTCCGACGCCATCACGATACGGTCGTCGCTGGTGACGAGATAGCGCGCCGGCCGCAAGCCGTTGCGGTCGAGGGTGGCGCCGATCTGGCGGCCGTCGGTAAACGCGATCGCGGCGGGGCCGTCCCACGGCTCCATGATCGCGGCGTGATATTCGTAGAACGCGCGGCGCGTTTCATCCATCAGGGGATTGCCGGCCCAGGCTTCCGGAATCATCATCATCACGGCATGCGGCAGCGAGTAGCCGCCCTGCACCAGGAATTCGAGGCCGTTGTCGAAGCAGGCGGTGTCGGACTGGCCCTCATAGGAAATCGGCCACAGCCGGCTGATGTCCTTGCCGTAGAGTTCCGAATGCACCGAGGCCTGGCGAGCCGCCATCCAGTTGACGTTGCCGCGCAGCGTATTGATCTCGCCATTATGCGCGATCATCCGGTACGGATGCGCCAGCGACCAGGCCGGGAAGGTGTTGGTCGAAAACCGCTGATGCACCAGCGCCAGCGCGCTCTCGAAATCGGGCTCGCTCAGGTCGGGATAGTATTTGGCGAGCTGATCGGCGAGGAACATGCCCTTGTAGATCACGGTGCGGCATGACATCGACGCCGGATAATAGCCGGCGAGGCCGCGGTCGCGGCGCAAATAGATCGCCTGCGAAATCGACTTGCGCAGGATGTAGAGCCGGCGCTCGAATTCGTCCTCGCTCTTGATGTGAGCGCCGCGACCGATGAACACCTGCATGTTGGCCGGCTCGGTGGGCTTGACGGTCTCGCCGAGCGAGGAATTGTCGACCGGCACGTCGCGCCAGCCGAGCAGCATCAACTGCTCGGTCCTGATCTGGTCGGCGATGATGCTCTGGATGACTTTGCGCCAAGCCGTCTCCTTCGGCATGAACAGCGCGCCGACGGCGTAGTCGCCCGGCTTCGGCAGCTGGAAGCCGATCTCGGCGGCCTTGCGCTTGAAGAAAGCGTGCGGGATCTGCACCAGAATACCGGCGCCGTCGCCGGCGCGCGGATCGGCGCCGACCGCGCCGCGATGCTCGAGGTTGCACAGAATGTTGATCGCGTCGCGGACGATCTGATGTGACTTCCTGCCCTTGATATTGGCGATGAAGCCGACCCCGCAGGAATCCTTTTCCAGGCTCGGATCATAAAGACCCTCGGCGGGTGGGCGCCAGCTGTGCTCGCGTGCAGGTTGATCCGGTTTCGACGCCGGGGCCGCCGACAGCGCATCAGTCATGGTGTTTTCGCGCTCGAACTCCGACCCGCTCATCTCGTCCTCCCGTCCGGCAAGGGCTCAAAAACTGCTGTCATCGGCGCACCTTGGGCGTTTGCGGCACCCACCGGGCCACCGCTCGTCCTTCGCGAGCCGTAATTTCGTAAATTCAGGTTCGGCGTTCGGCGTCCCGACGAACGGCCTTGCCTGCACCTTCCAGGTGCTCGAGCACCCGACTTTCGTTGCAATCCCCGTGCCGGGTTTGCCACCACAGTTTGGACAGTGATGCTGTCCTAACTGCCGACCATGCCAAATTTTATTCTATCACACAAGCGCGCTAAAGCCGCCGATTGCGTGGCAGGCCGATGGCGGATGTGGATCGCGCCCAAATCGGAGCGAGCCCGCCGCGATCTTGCCCAAGGACTGCCGGAATCGGCGCAGAGTTTGCCGGCGGGGGCATCACAGGAGCGTTGGGCAATGAAGTTTTTCCCAGGATTGGCCGTGTCAGCCGCATTGGTTTGCGCGGCCCCAGCGGCGGATGCGCAGATGTTGGGGCCATATGATGCCGGCAAGGGGCGGCTCGTGTCGGATGTGGACGGTCCCTATGTCGACGTGCCGGAAGCGCCGCCGCCCGCGCCGCGCTATTATGGTTACGGCCCGGATCGCGGTTACGCCCCGGATTATCGCTATGCGCCTGATCGCGGCTATGGACGGGACTATGGCTATGCGCCGGCTCCGGCGCTGCTGCCGCCGCAAGAGGTCTACGCGATCCTGCGTGACAACGGCTTCTCGCCGCTCGGAATTCCGCGTCAGCGCGGTTATGTCTATGTGATCGCGGCGCTCGATCGGGGCGGCGAGGACGGCCGCCTGATGATCGATGGCCGCAATGGCCGGATCATCCGTTTCGTCCCGGCGTCCCGGTGGGGTGAAGCCTACGATCGCATGAGCTTTGGCCGTGGTCGGGATCTTGCGCCGTCCTCCGGCGCGGTCGTGGGTGCGCTGCCGACACCCATCAACGCGACGCCGCGCCCGCCGGCGTCGCTTCCGTCGGTCGCGAGCCGCGGCGCCGTTCCGGCCCAGGCACAGAGGCCGGCGGTTGTTGCCACGAAGCCGCCAGCTCAGCCGCTCCAGCAATCGGCGGCGAAGCCGGCGGAAGCACCGAAGCCAGCCGGCACGGTCGGCGAGGCCAAGCCGGCAGCGCCGCCGATCAAGCCGAGCCAGGACATGCCTGCGGTGCAGGGCCTGGAATAGTACCGCAAACGGCGCGTTGCTCAGACGTCCGCTGGATCGGCGCCCCGGTTAGCCGTGGGCGCCGTTTTCGGATCATGCCCTATTTCTTCTGACCCGCGGCGGCCAGGATGAGGTCGGCAATCTCCTTCGGATGTGACACCAGGGAGAGATGACCTGCCTCCAACTCCACCGTGGTCGCATTCATGCGTTTGGCCAGAAAACGCTCGAGATCCGGATTGATGGTCTGATCGAGTTTTGACACCGCATACCATGACGGTTTTGAGCGCCAGGCGGCGGCGGTGGTTCGTCCGCCGAACAAGGCGGCGGCTGTTGGTTCCTGCACGGCATACAGCACTGCCGCCGCCTTTGGCTCGACGCCATTGGCAAAGTACTTGAGAAAAGACTCTTCGGACAGCCTGGTAAAACCATCATGTTCCTGAACACCCGCGCGCACCGCGCCGGTGGGAAATTTTCCGGAGAGGGCGACGAAATCCTCCGCGGCGTCGGGGGCCCGCGCGGCAACATAGACAAGCGCGGTGACCTTCGGGTCGATTCCGGTCTCGCTGATGACGGTGCCGCCCCAGGAGTGGGCGACCAGCACGGTCGGGCCATCCTGCAGCGCCAAGGCGCGGCGCGTCGCGGCGACCGAGTCTTCGAGCGAGGTCAGCGGATTTTGCACGGCGGTGACTTTGAGACCGGCCGCCTGCAGATAAGGAATGACCGCAGCCCAGCTGGAGCCGTCCGCCCACGCCCCGTGCACCAGCACGACGTTGCGCGCCTCGGTGCGCGCGGCGGTTTGCGCGTGCGCGTCAAATCCGCTGAGCGTTGCCGCGAGCGCGGCGACGGTGAGTGCAGTCACTAACCGGGCTATTTTCATCATACCAACTCCATGGCCAAAACGTCCGTGCGCGGCGTTGCGCGTCATAAGTGTTTTCGGCCGATGGGGTCGCAACGTTACGGGGGTTCACAGCTCTGTGAATTTCGAAGGATGCCGCCGCGGCGGAAGGCACTGAGGCTGGATTAGAACGGCAGGAGCGCGGGTATTAACTGCCGTCATTCCGGGGCGCGAGCGAAGCGAGCGAGCCCGGAATCCATAACCACGACAGGGAGTATGGATTCCGGGCCTGCGCCAAGTGGCGCATCCCCGATGTGCAATTGCACATC
>Ga0209871_1000170_pt1 | contig 20344 bp, 19 predicted proteins | sample OrgsoiDNA2013045_FD_185795 | JGI IMG/M metagenome (GOLD analysis project Ga0209871, IMG submission 185795) | Permafrost soil microbial communities from the Arctic, to analyse light accelerated degradation of dissolved organic matter (DOM) -... | ecosystem: Environmental > Terrestrial > Soil >... | reverse complement strand
ATTTAAGCTTTCGTTGTCACTCTGTGTGTTTGCTGGTGGTCGGTTCGCTTTTGCGGTGGGGTGGTCGCCTGGATTTCGGGGGGGAGCAGCGGCACCAGGCAGGCATCGGCGGCGCACACGACCGCGGCATCGCCGAGCAGCCGCTGGGTGGTACCGACATCCAGCCAGAACGCACTCGTCCGCGCCAGATGCAGGAACTCGGGCAGGCGGGCCCACGTCAGCGGGGCGAATGCCAGGACGTCGCCGCCGGACAGCGCGGCACGCAGCCTGCCCTGAGCCGTCAAATTCGTACCACCTCGCGGTTGGGCGCGGCCGATGGCCACTCGCCGTAGTAGGTCAGTATCTCCTGCGGCGGGCGGCGGGTGCTCCACTGCGCCGCGAACTCGGCGTAGGGGCGGCCGCGGCGGGCGCGCTGCTGCCGTTCGGCGTCCCTGGCCTGGCGGGTTGCCTCCTGGTCCAGCAGCAGCGTCTCGGGGTCGAACACCACCCGGTAGACATCGCGGGCGACATCAGAGGAGATGGTCGAGCGCAGCACGTCGGCGAGCACCGCGTCGGGCTCGCGCTCCAGCACGTCGCCGTAACCGCCGCCGCCGTTGGTGCTGGCGGCCAGGATGTCTCCCTCGCGCAGCACGCTGACCCCGCGGGTCTGATGCTCCAGGATCACCTCGCCCGGCCCCGGGTCGGCGGTCGCGAGAGCATAGTCATCGGTCGGGATGTCACCGCCGGCCCGCATCCGCTCCAGCAGGTCCGAGCCCATCACCCGGATGCCGGGCAGCGTGGTGGCGGCATACCCGCCGAACAGCCCGTTCGCGGAAGGGAACTTGGATTCCTTCTGGCTGGAGGTGAACGCCAGGTACCGGCTGCCGTACACCATGTAGCACACGGCCGCGCCGCAGCCGCCGCGGAAGCGGCCGAAGCCGCAGGTGTCGGTCAGCTGGTGCTCGTACAGGTGCAGCAGCGGGAACTCCTGCTCGATGTCCTCGACATCCGGTGCCTTGCCCCACGGCCCGTGCGGGAAGCCGAAAACGTCGACCCCGTCCATGTCGTGCCGGGCGGCCAGGCCGTAGGCGTTCAGCGGGTAGCCCATGAAGTCGGTGACCCGGTAGCCGTGCTGGTTCACCCCGCTGACCATCACCGCCGACGCGCTCGAGGTGCAGAAGCCGCAGACCAGGTCGCGCTGCGCCGTCGAGTACATGATCTTCGACAGGGCGACGCCGAGCAGCGGGAACGCCAGCGCGCCGACCAGCGGCGAGCAGCTGACCGCGGCCTCGCTGCCGGCGTCGAAGAACGAGCCCTTCGGGACCCGGATGTCGATGTTCTCCAGCATTCCCGAGGAGATCGGGAAGTCGTGGAACGGGAACTGGTACAGGTTCACCGCGCAGTGCGCGGCGATGATGTGCGCGAAGGCGTTGTAGGACCCCTCGTGCTCGGGCGAGGTGCCCTCGAAGTCGATGATCAGCTGGTCGCCCGCGACCGTGATCGCCACGCAGGCGCGCAGCAGGTAGGCGTCGTGGCCGGTGGTGTCCATGAACACCACGTGCCGGTAGGTGCCGTCCGGCCAGCCGGCGATCCGGCGGCGGACCCCGGCCGAGGTCTGCTGGATCATCCGGCGGAACAGCCCGCGCAGGACCTGGCTGCCGTGCTTCCTGGCGAGTTCCTGGACCCGGATCCGGACCCGGTCGCAGGCGGCGACCCTGGCCTTGACGTCGGTCACCTGCATGCGGGGAGCACGGGAGATGAAGTTCTCCATCATCCGCAGCACATCGCCGCGCAGCGTGTAGTTCTCGCCGATCTTCATGGGCGAGAGCTTCATGCCCTCGTCATGCCGGGTCTTGGCCTGGGTGATCTCGCCGCCCGGCTCCGATCCGCCGGTCTCGCTCTGGTGCGCCCCGCACACCGCCCAGGCGACGATCTCGCCGTCATTGAACACGGGCATCAGGGCGAACTGGTCCGGGTTGTGGATGCCGCCGTACAGCGCCTCGTTGCAGTAGAAGATGTCGCCCTCGCGGACGCCGATCGAGGGGTCGTCGCGGTACTCGGCCAGGATGAACTTGATCGGGATCTGCCCGGTGACCGAGTGCAGGTAGGTCCCGCAGACCGGCGCGACCAGATCGCCGGCCGCGGTGTAGACGGCGACCAGGGTGTCCCCGGAGTGCAGCATCGAGGAGATCCCCATCCGGGTCATGACCTCCTTGCCCTCCTGGGCGATCAGCACGAGCTTCTCGGAGAGGATCTCGTAGTCGCCCAGCCGCAGCGCCCGGACCGCCTCGAGCTCGGCGTCGGAGGGCGGTTCCGGCTTCATGCCGGTGGCCAGCAGGTCTGCCAGGATGCTCATCGTCACTGCCTCTGCTCGTGGCTGCGCTCGTGGCTGCGCTCATGGGCGTTCTCGTGGGTGAGGATGAAGGCCGAGCGCTCGTCCACGACCAGGGTCCAGCCGGGCGCCACCGCCGTCGTGGTCGTCTCGGCCTCGACTAGCGCCGGGCCGTCGATCTTGGTTCCCGCGGGCAGCGCCGCGGCCTCGAAGACCGGAGTGTCGACGGCTCCCGCGCCAAGTTCCCAGACCGCGGGACGGACGCCGAGCGACACCTCCCCGCCCGCCGGCCGGCCGGGCGCCGGCGGCGGGGGCGGCAGCTGCGGCAGCCGCGCCTTGAGCACCAGGGCGTCGATCTCAACCCCGGCGCCGGGGTTGAGCCCGAGCGGGCTGTAGGCCTCCGAGTACTCGACCTCGAACGCCCGGTACAGCCGCTGCACGTCGTCCGGCCCGGCCAGCCGGACCATGGGCGCGGCCACCCGCTTGACGTTGAGCTGGCCGCCGAACTTCATGTCCAGCTCGAGGGTGCACTGCACCGCGCCGACGTCGAAGCCCTCGCCGGAGAAGTCACGGGCGGCCTGCGCCATCAGCGCGTCGACCACGGCGTTGAAGCCGCCGACATCGTGCAGCCATGCCCCGGTGTTGCCGTCGAACAGGGTCAAGTGGGCCGACCGCTCGTAGACATGCAGGACGTCCATCGTGGACGAGCCGTAGGCGCAGAAGATCGGCGCGAACGGGAAGATCACGACCCGGCTCATCCCGGCGGCCTCGGCGTAGCCGCAGGCATGCAGCGGCCCGGCGCCGCCCGCGGCGAAGATGACGAAGTCCTGCGGGTCGTACCCCTTGAGCACCGTCTCCTTGTGGATCACCGCGCCCATGTGCGCGTCGACGATCCGCTTGACGAGCACCGCCGCGTCCGCGACCGAGACTCCCAGCGGCCCGGCGATACGGTCTCGCAGGGCCCGCTGCGCGCGTGCGGTGTTGATCGGCAGGCGACCTCCGTTAAAGCGCTGGGGGTTGACATAGCCGAGGACGAGGTCGGCGTCGGTCACCGTGGGCTCGCGGCCGCCCTGGCCGTAGCAGGCGGGCCCTGGCATCGAGCCCGCGCTTTCCGGGCCGACCTCGAGCCTGCCGCCGACGTCGGTGTTGATCCGCGCGATCGAGCCGCCGCCCGCGCCGATCGAGTGCGTGTCGAGCATGGTCGCGTCGACGAGCCAGTGGTCGATGGTCGGGGCGAGCTGGTAGAACCGGGTGCTGCCGGACACGATCAGCCCGATGTCGAAGCTGGTGCCGCCCATGTCGGTGACGACCACGTTCGCGAAGCCGTAGGCATGGCCGAGATGCGCGCCGCCCATCAGCCCGGCCACCGGCCCGCCGGAGAACGTCTGGATGGCCGAGGACCGCAGCACCGAGGCCATCCCGCCGGTGTTGTGCACCATGATCAGCGGCGCTGTGTAGCCGCCCGCGCGCAGCCGCTGGCCGATCCCGGACAGCTCGTCGTACATCGAGGTGTGCAGGTAGGCGTTGAGCAGGGTCGTCGTGCCGCGGGTGTACTCCAGCCGGCGCGGGGAGTTCTCGCTGGACAGGAACACCGGTGTGTGGCCCAGGTAGCTCTCGCCGTACTCCAGCTCGATCAGCTCGCGGATCCGCCGCTCGTGAGCCGGGTTGACGTGCGACCACAGCAGGCAGACGACGAAGCCGCGGACGCCGGCGTCGACGAGGTAGTCGAGCTTGCGCAGGAAGTCTTCCTCGTCCAGCGGCCGCACCTCGCGGCCGCGATGGTCCATCCGCGCCTTGACCCCGACCATGACCTCCCGCTCGACCAGCGGCTTGGGCTTGCGGGCCCGGCCGACATTGCGCTGCTCCTTGATGCTCAGCCCGTCCGACCACTGGCTGCCCCGGCCGATGAGCAGGTGGTCCTCGAATCCCTCGGTGGCGATGTAGCCGAGCTTGGGACCCTTCTCCTCGAGCAGGCTGTTCAGGGCCAGGGTGGTGGAGTACCTGATGATGTCGGCGCGCCCGAGCAGGTGCCCGGTGCTGACGCCCAGCCGGCCGGCCGCCTCGTCGATCGCCTGGAGCATGCCGCGGCTCAGGTCGAAGCCGGTGGTGCGGGTCTTGCACCAGGCGATCTGGGTGCCGAGCTGGGCGAAGCAGTCGGTGAACGTGCCGCCGATATCGATGTCGATGGAGCCGCTCACTGACGCTCTCCCTCGGCCGGCGTGGCCGGCGCCGTGAGCGCGTCGATGTCGATCCCGGTCGGACCAGCCGTGGCAGCGGCCGGCGCCTTGATCGCGTCGATGTCGATCTCGATGTCGTGGGTGATGGGATGGCCGGGCGGCAGGTACTCCACCTCGACCAGGACCAGGCAGCCGGGGCAGTAGAACTCCAGCAGGCTGCACCAGGCCGGGTCGGGGGCGAAAGTGTACGGGCCGCCGACGCGCGGCGGGTGGACCTCCCGCGGGTCGCGCTCGGCGACCAGGCAGCCCTCCTTGTAGTTACGGCGGGCGGGCCCCAGGTCGGCCGCGCAGCGCACGCATTTCCACCGCTCGCTGCCGGTGTCGATGGCCAGGTACTCGGTCACGCGGTAATCAGCCACCGGCCTGCCTCCGCAGCATCCCGTATCCGAGGGAGTTGAACTCGGCCGACCAGCCGGCCGGCAGGAACACGGTGGTGTCCGGCGCGGCCAGGAATGCCGGGCCCGTCACCGGCGGGGCATGCGGGCTGCCGAGACCGGCGCACACCGGCACGTCGATCGCGCCGTCGGCCAGCCTGATCCGCCGCCGGCCGGTCACCGTCCCGGTCACCGGCACCGTCCCGGTCACCGGCACCGTCCCGGCCCTGGTCCCGGCCGCGGTCCCGGTTTCCCGGAGCGGGGGAGCGCCCGCGGTGCGAATCGTGACGGCCAGCCGCCCGCGGCCGCCCGGCTGGGGCAGCACCACGGTCCCGGCCGCCGGGTCGCGGGCCAGGCCAGCCAGCGGTGTCGTGGCGCTGGCCTGGCGCCCGGCGAAGTCGTGCAGGGTCACGGTAGCGAGCACCTCGGCGTCGCCCGGCACGCCCTCGGCCCGCATGTCGCGTGCCGCCCGGTCGATGATCCCGCCGAGCGCGTGGCTGATGGCCCCGGCGTCCGCGACGTCGCGCACGGCCGCCTGGTAGCTGTGCGCGATGGGGAGCAAGCCAGCGCCGAACGCCGAGAACACCGCGCTCTGCGGAAACACCGCTACCCGGTCGATGCCGAGCGCCGTGGCCGCGGGCACTGCCAGCAGCCCCCCGCCGCCGCCATAGCAGTACAGCCACCGGTCCGCCGGATCTGACTCCGCGAGCCCGCCCTCGCCGTCCGCCCACGCCTGCAGGTGCTGTGCGAGCGTGGCGTGGATCGCGTCGAGCGCCGCGAGCGCCGCCGCCTCCTCGATGCCGGTGCCGGTTCCAATGCCGGTGCCGGTTCCAATGCCGGTGCCGGTTCCAATGCCGGAGCCGGTTCCAATGTCGGCGCCGGTGCTCCCGCCCTTGCCGAGCCGCTCGGCAAGCGGGCGCAGCGCCGCCGCGGCGCCGGCGGGATCGAGCCTGCGGCGCCCGGACAGGAACTCGCCCGGCTCGAGGTAGCCGAGCGCGAGCCACACGTCGGTGGGGGTCAGCTCGCTTCCCCCGAGACCGAAGCAGGCCGGCCCGGGGACAGCGCCGGCACTGCGCGGGCCGACCGCGATCCGGCCGTCGGGCATCGCCTCGATGACCGACCCGCCGCCCACCCCGAACGACCACAGCGCGACCGACGGGTGCGGCACGGCAACATCGCCGAACGCCGTGGTGTCTGCCCGCGGCGCCGTCGCCGCGCTGATGTGCGCCACGTCCGTGGTGGTGCCGCCGACATCGAAGGTGACGACGTGCCGGGCAGCCAGCGCGCCCGCGACGATCGCCGCGCCCAGCACGCCTGCGCTCGGGCCGGAGTTGAAGGTGTCGATGGCCCTGGTCTTGGCCACCCTGGTGCTCGACCCGTCGGTGTTGATCACCAGCAGAGGACGCCTGAACTTCTTGCCCCTCAGCTGGTCGTCGGCCTTATAGAGACTGCGCGCCAGCGCCGGGTGCAGATAGGCGTTCGCCACCGCCAGCGCCGTCCGGCCATGATCGTCGGGGTGCAGCGACAGCTGGGAGGCGAGCACCAGCGGGATCGCGCCCAGATAGTGCCTCGGGTAGGACGCCTCGACCATCGCCTTGGCCGCGGCCTCGTTGGCCGGGTTGAGGTGCGCCCTGGCGAAGCTGACCACGACCAGATGCACGCCCAGCTCGAGTAGTTCCCGCATGGCGGCATCCAGGCTGGAGGGATCGACCGGCCTGGTGATGGTGCCGTCCGGGCCGGTCGCCTCGGCCACGCCGCGGACTGCCTCAGGGTCGACGAAGCCGTGCAGGTGGCTCGCATCGGACGGGCTGCCGTAGAGCGCCTGCTCGGCGCCGAGAGTCACGATGAGGCCGACGTGCGCGCCGGTACGCTGCACGACGGTGTTCGTCGCGATGGTCGAGCTGAAGTGCACCATGCTGGCCTTGGCCAGGAAGGCGGGCAGGCTCTCGCCCATCGCCTGCGCGGCCGCGGCAACGCAGGCCATGAAGCCCTCGGTGGGATCGGCCGGGGTGGTGTCGACCTTCACCTGGGCCGAGCGATCCCGGCTGGTGACGAACCCGTCGGTGAACGTGCCGCCGGTATCGACGCTGAGCCGGTAGTCAGCTGCCTGGTTCACGGCGTCGCTCCCGGCTGGCCCGGCTGGCCCGGCTGGCCCGGCTGGTCTGGCTGACCCGGCTGACTTGGCAGGCCCGGCTGGCCCGGCTGGCTTGGCTGGTCTGGCTGGCTTGGCAGGTCGAGGCCCAGCCGGCGCGCCTCGCGCAGCGCGTCGGGGTATCCGGCGTCGGCGTAGCGCGCCAGGCCAAGCGCCGGATCGGTCCAGAACACCCGGCGGATCTTTCGCTCCGCAAGCTCCGAGCCGTCGGCGATGACCACCATCCCCGAGTGGATACTGCGCCCGATGCCCACTCCGCCACCGTTGCCGACCGCCACCCAGCTGGCTCCCTGAGCGGCGTTGAGCAGGGCTGACAGGACCGGCCAGTCCGCGATCGCGTCACTGCCGTCGAGCATCCCCTCGGTCTCGCGCGAGGGCGATGCGACGGACGCGGGATCCATGTGGTCGCGGCCGAGCGCCACCGGGCCGATGGTGCCCGCACGGACCAGGTCGTTGATGGCCAGCCCGGCCGCGGCGCGCTCGCTCGGGCCGAGCCAGCAGATGCGGGCCGGCAGCCCCTGGGCGCCGATGTCGGCCCTGGCGCGCTCGAACCAGCGGGTCATCCCGGCCGAGCCGGCGACGTCCAGCACCGCGTCCTCGGTGCGCCGCAGGTCCGCGGGGTCCCCGCTGAGGCAGATCCACCGGTAGGGGCCGACGCCGCGGGACAGGATCGGGCGCACGTAGGCGGCGATGAAACCGGGCAGATCGAGGGCCTGCGGCAGGCCGGCGTCGCCCGCCTGGGCCCGCAGGTTGTTGCCGTACTCGAAGACCACGGTGCCGCGCTCGCGCATGGCCAGCAGCGCGCCCACATGGGCGGCCAGCGACTGGCGGACTGCCTTGCCGTAGGCCTGGTCACCCGGCGTCACGCTCGCCGCGTCCGCTGGCGTGTAACCCACCGGGATATAGCCGTGCAGCAGGTCGTGAGCGGCCGTCTGGTCGGTGGCGACATCGAAGTGGACGCCGCCCGCGACCAGCCGCGGTGCGACAGCGGCGATGTTGCCAATCAGCGCGACGGATGTGGGCGTTTCGGCCTGTTCGAGCATCCGCAGGGCCTCGGCATAGTCGTGAGTGAGGTAGTCGATCCACCCGGCGTCGGCCCGGCGGCGGGCTCGCCGCTCGTCGACCTCCACGATCAGCGCGCTGGCGCCGTTGTAGGTGATCCCGCGGCCCTGCGCCCCGCCCATGCCGCCCAGGCCCGCGGTCAGGACGCGCCGTCCGTCCAGCCGGCCGCCGAAGTGCTGCTGCGCGATCGCCGCGAAGGTCTCGTAGGTGAAGCCGAGGATCCCCTGGGTCCCGATGTAGAACCAGCCTGCGGCGGTCATCTGCCCGTACATGGTCAGGCCGGCCCGCTCGTAAGCCCAGAAATTCTCGTCGGTCGACCAGGCCGGGACGATCATGGCGGTCGAGATCAGCACGCGCGGCGCATCGGGGTGGGTGGGCAGCACCGCGACCGGCCGGCCGGACTGGACGATGAGGGTCTCGTCGTTCTTCAGCCGGCGCAGCGCGCCGACGGTGGCCCGCAGCGCCGCCGGGTCACGGGCCGCCTTGCCCTGACCTCCGTAGACGACCAGCGCGTCCGGATCCTCGGCGACGGCCGGGTCGAGGTTGTTGAGCAGGCAGCGCAGAGCGCCCTCCTGCTCCCAGCCCAGGCAGGACAGCTGACTCCCGGTGGGAGCGCCCGGTCGAGTGGCGGTCGCCGTGGTTCCCCCTCTTCGCGGTCGAGTCTCGTTGGGGAGATCCTCGTATCCGTGGATACATTATGTCAAGAGCACAGCCGTCGCCTGCCCAGGCTACGGGTGGCGGCCGTGGCCTTCCGCCGGTCTGAAGGACCCTGTTCGGCCCGGCAGTATCATTTGCGCGGAGAATGGAGTCCACATGCGGCCGGACGAGCCCATCGCGCTGACGAGCTACGCCGACGAGATCGCGTTCAGGCTGGAAGCGGAGATCCTTGACGGGGCCTATAAGCCCGGGACGCATCTTCTGCAGGAGGAGATCTGCACCCGTTTCGGGGTGAGCCGGACGCCGGTGCGGGAGGCGCTGCGCAAGCTGCAGGCCCAGAATCTCGTCGACCTTATCCCGAACAAGGGCGCCCGCATTCGGACGATCACCCTGTCGGAATTGGCGGACGTGTATGCGGTACGGGCGGAACTCGAAGGCTACGCGGCCTCGCTCGCGGCGACCGCGTTCTCAGGCGATCACGCCGCGGCACTGGAATCGATTCAGGGACAGCTGGAGTCGATCGTGGGGACCCTCCGGCTTCCGGCCGCGGGCCGGCCGGGGGACGCGGGCCGGCCCGGGGACACGTTCATCAACGCGCAGCTCACCCGGTTCAACGAGGAGTTCCACGGCGTCATCAGGGACGTCAGCGGTAACCGGCTGCTCGACCGGATGATCGCCGACCTGCAGAAGCGGTTTCCCAAGGACTACGTGTGGAAGGCAATGGACTCGGCGGAGGAGATCGAGGAGATCAACGTGACGGAGCACCGCAGGATCCTGCAGGCGCTCCAGCTCAAGGACGCCGACGCGGCGCGCGCCGCCATGACCGAGCACGTCCGCCACGCCGGCAGCGTCCTGCTGCGCCATCTGCACGACGCCGGCGCTGCGACCTGAGCGCGTACCGGACTCGCGGGCTTGAGCGGGAAGGGACACAGCGACGAAACGGGGCCGAGCGGCGTCAGTGCGGCCCGAACGTCACTGCGACCGGCCGGGCCTCCCGTGGCTCGTCCTCGGGGCGGGTCAGGTCCCGGTCGAACACCCGGCTGGCCGAGTTGCCGGCCAGGTCCTCCAGGACGGGATCGACCACCAGCCGGTGCGGTCCGGGCGCCCATGGCTGGCCGGGAGTCAGCTGCCACGATCGCTCCTGCGGGCCGGCCTGCGGCGTGCCATCGACCAGGCGGCCGTCGGGAGCGACCACGCTGAGGCAGCGAGCGAGCAGGCCGTGGTCCAGTGGCCGGTCGAACGAGACGACCAGCGGCTCCAGCGTGCGGGCCGCCGGGATGGTCAGGGCCCAGCCGGCTGGCTCGACGCGGCGGCGCTCCTGCCCGCCGACCTGGTATCGCCGCTCAGCCCGGCGCCGCAGGGGAATCCCCCTGGCGTCGCGGAATCCGTCGTCGACCACCAGCCGGAATGGATCGCCGGGCCGCAGCGGGTAGCCGGCCTGGCGGTGACCGGCCAGGCCCCGCTTGATGCGGGCGGGGTCCAGCAGGACGGTGAGACGCCGGCGCTCACCGTCCCAGAGCTCGTGCTCGGTGGGCAGCAGAGCCCCGGCCATCTCGTGATCGGCATCATCGACGAGCCGGACGTGCCCGGCGGCGCAGCCCTCGCTCATCGGCGCCGAGAACCAGACGTAGAGCCGCAGCAGGTTGCGCGGCACCTCGGTCGCCGTCGGGCGGATATCCAGCACCTCGGTCGTGGCCACCCGCTCGGGCCGGGGACGAACGAGGACCGCCGCGGCGACGCCCTCGATCTCGACGGTGTATGTCGTGCCGTCCACAAACGCGAAGCGCGGCACGAAGCACACGTCGCCGCCGTCGCGGACCAGCCGCCCGGCCATCGGCGGGAGCTCGCCGGCGACGACGGCCGTGCGGGGGCGCACGCGCACGTCCGCGCCGGGGGCCAGAGCTGTCACGCGGAGGCAGTCGTCACCGCCGCAGCGCGCCCACGACACGTCTGTCACTGCGCGACCCGGCGGCCTGCTACAGGGACGCGGTCTTCAGCGAGCGCAGGTGCTGCCGGCCGCCGTCGTCGGTCTGCAGGGCCAGTACGTGGCTGACGCCCAGGTTGGCCAGGCGGGTGATGCCCCGCAGCTCTTTGGTCTCCCTCGGTACCCCGACCGGCTTCCTGGGCTTGGTGAGCGGCGGCTGGCTGTCGATGCTGCGGCATGCGATCTTCACCAGGCCATGGGCGGTGTTGGCCACGAGCAGATGCTCCTCGCCGCCCTGGACGAACGAGACCATGTCGAGCGGCTGGTTCATCGCGCCGAGGTCGGCGACCGTGCGGCCCACGGACTTGGTGCCCGGGGTCAGGTCGGCCAGCGGGAAGTGCACTACCGGAGTGCACGTGTAACTGGCCAGGATGCTCCGGCCGCCGTCATAGGGGACGAACGTGCGGATCGGGGCTGCCGTCTCCCACTTGCCGTGCGAGACATGGAAGATCTCCAGGCTGTTGCCGGTGACCCCGTCGCCGAACGGGAACGGGATCCGCCTCAGCTTCGACGCGAACTCCTCGTTCGAGAGCCCCGCGACGAGCAGTGCACCGTCCACGTAGGCCATGTCGGTGACCGTCGAGGTCCGGATCGGCCGGCGCAGGATGCGGATCCTCCGCCTGCCCACCTTGATCTCCTCGCCCTCCTCGCCCTCCTCGCCCTGGGGCAGCGTGACGTCGAGCCGCTCGTCGTCCTGCGCGGGGGCGTCGGTGATCGCTGCCTGCGCGACGGGCACGTCGCGCAGCGGGACCTCGCTGATCGTGCCGTCGATGCTGTCGATCCGCACGAGCACGGGCTGGGCGGCGTCGCCGTGACCACGCTGGACCGACAGGTACACGTTGTGCGACACCGGGTGGACCGCCATGTCCCTGATGACGACGTCGTCGGCCTCGCAGCCCAGGAACGAGCCGACGCGCACGTCCACGTTCGCCAGGTCGAAAGGCTCTGACCCGGCCTCCGGCCCGGGGTCGCCGACGTCGACGGCGAACACCCTGGCCAAGATGTTGTCGGCCAGGAACAAAATCCCGGCCGGCCCGAAGGTGATCGGCCCCGCCGACCGGACGTCCGCTGTACCTGCCCGCAACCCGTACTCGCTCACCGCGACCTCCTCCTGCCGACGAAACCGGCGGCAGACCGATTTTATGACGACACGCGCCCGAGGCGACCCCCGCCGGCGCTCCGTTTCCTTCTCCGTTTCCTTCTCCGCTACATGGCCCGCCTGCCCGCGCAATAAAATCGAGGGGTCAGGGCGAGAGCGCCCTGCCGGCGTGCCACTGGTCACCCGGGGTTTGGTCAGTGCGTCAGGAGGTGCACGACCAGGGCGAGAATGCCGAGGCCGACGGTGAGCTTGAGCGCGAGGATTGCGCCGCTGGCGGCGACGGTGATCAGCCAGCCTCGCCGGGTCCTCGGCCGCCGGATGTGCCTGAGGCCGGGCCAGCGCCTGGTGGTCCGCTCGGTCATGACGTAGCCGCGTTCCAGTCGAGGAGCTGGATGATGACGCCGTTGGGGTCGGTGACCTGGAACGCGCGTTCGCCCCAGGGTTCCTCCCGCAGCGGCATGGTGATGGTCACGCCCGCTGCGCGCAGGCGGGCCAGCTCACCCTCGGAAGCGGTGATCTGCACAGGAGGCTCCTCGGGTTGGTCAGGCGACACGACAGTGACTCTGTACAGAGTACAATGTACTGCGTACAACATAAATGCGCGAGAGAATGTCTCCATGGCCACCGAACACAGCAGCTCCGGCGACCCCGCCCGCACCCTTGAGCTGCTCTGGCGCGAGCCCGGCCCCGCGGACTCCCGGCGCGGACCACGCCCGGGCCTGAGCGTCGAGCGAGTCGTCGCGGCCGCGATCGTCCTGGCTGACTCCGGCGGCCTGCGCTCAGTCACGATGCGCGGGGTCGCCCAAGTACTGGCCGTGGTGCCGATGTCGCTCTACACCTACGTGCCAGGCAAGGCGGAACTGCTCGACCTGATGCTCGACACGGTCTATCGCCAGATGCCCCGTCCCGACCTTTCCGGCCAGCCATGGCGCGAGCGCCTGGCCGCCGTTGCCCACGACAACCGGAAACTGTTCAGCCTGCACCCCTGGGTCGCCGAGGTCTCCACCAGCCGGCCCCCGCTCGGGCCCGGACTCATGGCCAAGTACGAGTACGAGCTTCAGGCGTTCGAGGATCTCCATCTCGACGACGTCGAGATGGACGCCGCCCTGACCTTCCTGCTCGGGTTCGTCCAGGCCGTCGCGCGCTCGGCCGCCGAGGCGGCCGCCGCCCGCCAGGGCAGCGCGATGAGCGAGGAGCAATGGTGGGCCGCCAACGCCCCCCTGCTCGCCCGGGTCTTCGACGAGGCGAAATACCCTACGGCCTCCCGTGTAGGCGCCGCCGCGGGTGCCGCCCACGGCGCGGCCTACGACCCCGAGCACGCCTACACCTTCGGCCTGCAGCGCGTCCTCGACGGCCTCGGCGCCCTGATCGACACCGCGGCGACTAGCCACCCGACCCACGGGCCGCACGAAATCCGCGCAACCCGCCGCGCTACCAACCCCGGCTGCCCGGCGTGAGGAGGGCATTGGTCATCATGGCGATCCGCGCGGTGGATCTATGATCTGCTCCGCGCGCAGCTTGCCGATGCATTCGCTCACGTGCATCTCGAGCAAGTCAGCCGGGCCGTAGGCGGCCCGGACTCCCGCGGCGATGTCGGAAAGGGAGTTTCCGCCGGTGCACAGCTCCAGGACCACTGCGGCGGTGTGGTTCAGATAGTGCACACGATCGCAGCCCGGATCGTAGATGACGTAGCCATCGTCGACGGGGTTGATCTCGATGGTATCACTGCGGACAGGGTGGTCAGTCATGGGCGGCCGGGGCTGCGGTCGCGGCCATGGCCCGCGCTCCCCGGTCCTCCTCTCGAGTGCGGCTAGTGGCGGGCGGGTCGTCGCACGCTCGGCGTGCCCTGGCCAGTGCCAGATTCCGCTTGACCAGGTACTCGGGCTTGTCGGGGGCGCAGCGCGCCGCCTGCGCATACGCCTGCTCCGCATCCTGATAGCGGCCGAGGCGGAACAGGCACAGGCCGCGTCCCTCGTGAGCCAGCTCCCCGAAGAGCCGCGCATCGTAGGCTGGGCCTTCATCAGGCAGCCGCCGCGTGTCGACGCTGAGTAGCCAGTCAAAGGCGGCGATGGCCTCCTCGTGGCGGCCGTCGGTCGTCAGCGCCCGTGCCTCCTGCCAGACCAGCAGGCAGTTGCGCGGATACCGGCCGCGTGCCTCGGCGAGAAGGTCGGTGACGTCTTCGCCGCGCCCGTGCCGGATGGCAATGAGATCGCCGTAGGCCAGGACGCCGCAGGGATCGATGAAAGGCTTCGCGGCGGCTATCTCGATCGCGTGCAGCAGGACCCGTTCGCTGGCTTGCGGCCGGCCGAGCCCGGCCAGGACCCTGGCCAGGTGATGCCAGTTGAACAGGTTCTCCGGTTCCGCGCGCACCTGACGGCGCAGCAGCGGCAAGTTACGGCGGTGCTTTCGGGTCTGGTCGCCTTCGTATCCGACATGGGTAAGCTGCAGGCCGCACAGCCCGATGGGGCGCTGGTCACTGGCGGCGACCGCGTGGATCGCGGGCACTACCTTCTCGTGGATGGCACCCTCGAACCGGATCCGGGGATCATTGCGCCATAGCCGGTACTCGCGATAAGCGGTTGTCCCCGAGCAGGGCTGCAGCAGCAATCGGAAGGCCACCTCGGGCGCCGCGGCCAGCAGGGCAACCAGCGACGACCGCTCGACTGGCTCAAGCCGCTCGTCCGCGTCTATGTAGAGGATCCACTCCGTGCCGCAATGATCCAGGGCTGCATTCCTGGCCGCGGCGAAGTCATTGTCCCACGCCCGGTAAAAAACGCGCGCCCCATGCGCGGCGGCCAGGGCAGGCGTGCCGTCCACCGACCCCGTATCGACCACGACGATGTCATCGACCACGTGCCGGATGGACTCCAGGCATGCCCCCAGGCAGGCGGCCTCGTCGCGGACGATGAGCGCAGCGGCGATCAGGCCGCCCGGCACGCTGCCACCGTCCCGCGAGCCGAAGCCGTGCTCATCCCGGAGCCAGCCACGGGTTCCACTGGTTCGGGAGGTGCTGGTTCGGACAGTGCTGATTGGGGAGGTGCTGGTTCGGGAGGTGCTGGTTCGGACAGTGCTGATTGGGGAGGTGCTGGTTCGGGCAGTGCTGGTTCGGGCAGTGCTGGTTCGGGCAGTGCTGGTTCGGGAAGCCGTGATGATGGTGACCGGGGCCGGGCCGCGGTGCAGCACTGGCTACGCCATCCAGGGCAAATGACGAAATGAGCGGCGCAGCAAACGCCAATCCAGCGAACTTCGCAATGAATGCCCGGCGACTTGGGTCAACAGCAGGAAATCTTTTACTATCCTGATTCTCTGGCATCGGGCACCTTATGTCGTTTTTGCGGATCTTCAAGATTTGTCATGCGACCTTTCCAGGTGAAAGATTAGCACCATGCCTGCGCCACGAGGAGATCTTGTCTACGTCGCGCCTCTCGCGCCCGCGCCCACAGGTAATGGCCTGGCAATGCGCAGCTCTCTTTTCATAGCGGCCGCAAATCATGATTTCAATGTCAAGACGCTAGTTGTTCCGGTAGCGGGGGAGGCCAAGGGCCGGGGCGGCCCGCCGGTCATCGTGCTACCGCTGCCTGACCGCCAGCAGATCCTGTCGGCAGTTTCGGAGATGCTTTCCGGCCCGCGGTGGCGGCAGCGGATCAGCGCGGCCTATCCGCTGCCGGGTCCCGCCCGGCTGGCTCCCGCGGCCCTGGCCGCCGCCGCGATCAGCGCGCTGCGGCCGGCCCCGGCTGCTCCCGTGCACGTGGCGCGGTCGTACCTCGCCCCGCTCGGGCTCGCCATCGCCGAGCGCCTCGGCTCCCCGTGGGCGACGCTGGACCTCGACGACGACGACGAGCAGGTGACACGGGCGCTCGGCGACCTTGCCGAGGCCGCGGCGTACGGCCGCCTGATCGGCGTCTTCGGTCCGCTCTTCCAGGCGGTGGCACTGGCCGCGCCGGGCGAGGCGGCCGCCGTCGGCCGCCGGCACGGCTTCGCCACCACGGTCCTGCCCAACGCCGTCGCCGCAGCGGCTGGCGCAGGGCCAGCCCAGGCTGACTCCTCGCGGTGCGACCAAGCACAGCAAGAGACCTTCGCTCCGCTGATAGGTGCCGGCAACGGCCTTGCCGGCCCCGGCATCGATGCCGCCACGCGGGGCGGCCAGCCGCAGCGGGGCGGCCAGCCGGAGCGGGGCGGCCAGCCGGAGCGGGGAGGCGACGCGCCGATCTCGGTGCTCTTCGTCGGGAACCTGACCTACCCGCCGAACGCCGAAGCGGCGATCAGGCTGGTTGAGGACGTCCTGCCGCTGCTGCGCCGATGCGCCGACCGGCTCGTGACCGTGACCCTGGCCGGGGACCTGGGGCCGGGAGGCTCCGTCCGCTCGCTCGGCGACCGGCCCGGCGTCCGGGTCACGGGGTTCGTGCCGGACCTGGAGCCGTACTACCGTGCCGCCGACGTGATGGTCGCGCCGCTGGCGGCCGGCGGCGGCACCCGGATCAAGCTGCTGGAGGCACTCGCGCACGGCCTGCCGGTGGTGACCAGCACGATCGGAGCCGCCGGGCTGGAGGTATCCGACGGCGTCCATCTGCTTATCGCCGACTCGGCGGCCGCAATGGCCCGGGCCACGGCCAGGGTGGTCACTGACCTAGCGCTGCGAGAGCGGCTCGCGGCTGCGGGACGCCAACTGGTCGCCAGCCGCTACTCTCACGACGCCGTGATCCCCCTTATCCGCGGGTTCTTCGCCGATGCCGCCGGCCGGTCACCGCTGGACTCTCAGCGGCAGGTTGCCGCCGTGGTCCGCTGATGCCAGGCCGCCCTGCGCGGTCTGGATCAGCCGGGCTGCCTGCCGCACAGCTTCGCCGCCTTCCATTCGAAACGAATGGACCTGCGCGTCCAGCACCGCCCGGAGCGCGACCGCCGGGGCGGCGGGTGCAGGCGCGGCATCGCGCGGGCGGTCGCCGTCGAGCACGAGCAGGGCAGCAGCCGGCTCGACGGTGATCCGCCACGGCATTCCGAAATCGGCCGGGTCGAGGACCACGATCCTGTCGACGCCGCCCGCCGCGGTCACACCGCTCTGCCCGCCGAAGCAAGGCAGCCCGCTGCGCTGGGCCAGACCGTGAATGCCGGCGGCCGTTGCGGCATCCAGCCGGAGCCGAAACGGCAGCGCCACGGTGCTGCCGTCCCGGACCGCGACCACATCGGCGCCCTCGACCCGCGAGCCTCCGGCGAGCAGGCCGGCCGCGACGGCCGCCCTGGCCAGCGCCGAGCCGCCGACCAGGAGGGTCCGGCGGTCAGCGACCGTGGCCAGCCCCGCATGGAGCAGCATCCACCCGGCCCGCGCAAGGTAGTCGAGCAACCGCAGCCGCAGCCGCTCAGCGAGCGCCAGCGCCGCATCGTCTCGAAGTGCCGCGCGGGCAAAGCTGCACCCCTCTTCGCGCAGGGTGAAGCCGTTGTAAGCGGCCGCTATCGAGTATCCCATCCGGTAGCGGCAGGGAATATCCTGATCGGCATTATTTCCAGCAAAGATGTTAACCTGGTCCAGAACGTCCGATGGCGCTGAAACCGTAATATGATGCGCAAGAATGCGGAAGGAACAGCTGGCGGTCATCCTGCGGCTCTCCTCGGGGATGGCTAAAGTGTCACTCGTCAGATTCTCGCTGGCTTGCGGTGGGGCCGCGTGCGCAATGACGGCAACCGCGCGGCCGGGGCCGTGAGAACCCTGGGCTGAAGGGCTTATCGTCAATGACGATTCCGCGCATAGCGCACTTCGTCTTCGGCCTGCGTCAGCAGGCCCGGCCATTCCACCTCGTCCACTACCTGGCCCTGGAATCCTGCCGCCGCGTACTCCGGCCTGAGGCTATCTACCTGCATTACAAACATCTGCCCTATGGCGTCTACTGGGACCTGATCTCGCCGCATCTGACCCTGCGCGAGGTCGACCTCGTCCCTGAGGTCCTGCACGGCCCGGCAGCGAGCCCGCTCGTCCCGGCGCAGTACCAGTACGCTCACCACGCCGACTTCATCCGCCTGGATGCCCTGATCGAACTCGGCGGGATCTACGCCGACATCGACACGCTGTTCGTCCGTCCGCTCCCGCCGGAACTGCACGCGCACCCGTTCGTCATAGGTCGCGAGTACCCCGTCGCGGACGAGCGCACTGGCATCTGGCGGTCCTCACTCTGCAATGCCCTGATGATGGCTGAGCCAGGTGCTGAGTTCGCCGTCGCCTGGCGGCGGCGGATGGGCGCGGCGCTCAACGGGACCTGGAGCAACCATTCCGGCTTCCTCGCCGCGGAGCTGAGCCGGCGGATGCCGGGCGAAGTCCACATCGAGCCGCCGGAGTCCTTCTACCGCTACGGGCCGTATCCGGCCGACCTGGCGCTCCTGTTCGAGGGCCAGGACGCCGAGACGGGCGGGGTCTTCAGCATCCATCTGTGGAGTCATCTGTGGTGGGACGCCTCGCGACGCGACTACGGCCAGATGCATGCCGGACTGCTGACCGACCGCCGCATCCGTGACGTGGACAGCACGTACAACCTGCTGGCGCGGCCGTTCGTCCCGCAGTTGCAGCTGTGGTGACAGGGGTGCGCTACCTGGCGCACTGGCCGGGCGACGGACTGGGCGACGCCGCGGCTGCCTACCTCTGCGGGCTGCGGGCACGGGCGATCCCGGTCTGCTGGGTTCCGCTGGACTGGGGGACGGGGACCTGGGGACCGCGCCACCGGGTGGCACCGTGGCCTGGCCCGAGCCCGCGGCCTTGCCAGCACGGCGATATCTGCAACATCGACCTCGACTACGACGTCACTCTCGTGCACAGCATGATGCTGTGGCACGACGACTGGCTGCCGCCGGACCGTTATATCGCCTATGCCACTTATGAGGCAGATCGGCTTCCCGGACGGTCGGTGGCCGCGCTGAACAAGTACGATAGCGTGCTCGTGCCATCGCGGCAGAACCTGGAGGTATTCCGGAACTCCGGCGTCGTCGTCCCGGTCCGGCTGGTCCCGCATATCGCCCGGCCCCCGCGGCGCGTTCCCGGAACCGGGCTGCTCAGCATGCCGGCTGGGACATTCGTCTTCTACCTGATCGCCACCTGGACCTGCCGCAAGGCCGTGCCCGATGCCATCCGGGCCTTTCTGGACGCGTTCACCGCTGCCGACGATGTCGCCCTGGTGATCAAGACGACCGATGCGGACCACGTGGCGGTGCAGCGCCTGCGGGACGGCCGCGACCCCGACCCCGGCCCCTACTCCGGCAGGTCATGGTGGTCGCTGGCCGCCCTGATCGCGAAGTACCCCGATCCTCCGCCGATCCGGCTGATGACCCGCGCCCTCCCGCGAGCTGAGATAGACGCGCTGCACACCCGCGGTGACTGCTTCGTGTCGCTCGCGCGTGGTGAGGGCTGGGGTCTCGGCGCCTTCGATGCCGGCGCTATCGGCAACCCGGTGGTCGTGCCCGGCTGGGGCGGCCACCTCGACTACCTGCCCGCCGGATATCCGTACTGCGCCGACTACCAGCTCGTGCCCACCGCGGCCGAGGAGCTCGACGACTGGTGGGAGCTGCTGGATGACCAGCGCTGGGCAAAGGCGGACGTGGCGCATGCCAGCTCCCTGTTGCGCCGCGTTTTCGAGAACCGCGGCGAGGCAGCCGAATGGGGACACCGGCTACGGCAGCAGATCATGACGAACTTCACCGCAGAGCAGATCGTGCCGCGCCTGCTCGCCGCGCTATCGCCGCCCGCAGCTGCCTGAGCGGGAGTGAAGCGCCACGGCGGCGCCAGCAGACACGGGGCGGCGACGCAATAGGATCGAAGCGAGAGCACTGACTCGGTCAGCAGGCAATCGCGCAGAGCCAGCATCAGGCCGGCGGATCGGAGGTGAGGGAGTTGAGCGAGGCAGCCTTCCAGCTCGATGACCTTGGCCAAGCTGATCTGCGGCGCATCGCCGACCAGATGCTAGAAACGACCAGGGTCGAGTACGTGGACGAGGGAGTGCTGCTGGTCATGAATCCGCCCGGGTTTGAGCACCGCAGGATAGTCCGGAGCATTGTGACTAGCCTCAACCGGGCCTACCCGTCCCTGACGCCGGCTAACTGGTCGACCTACTCGGAGGACTTCCAGTGGGATCTGGCCGACAATACGGGCCGCTTCTATGTTCCTGACGTCGTCGTGGTGCACCCTGATGCCCGGACGAAGGAGGAGGAGCGAGCCGCCATCGCGCTTGTCGTGGAGGTGACGTCTCCGTCCTCCCCGGACACGGTGCTGAACGACCGCGAGACCAAGCCCAGGCAGTACGCGAAGGCGGGGATCCCGCTGTACCTGCTCGCTGACCAGGAACTCGGCAGCTGGAGCCTGCACGCGCTGGCTTCGGGGTGGCAGCGCTATCAGATCGCGGCCGACGGGAAGTTCGGCGAGCATATCCCGCTGCCCGCGCCATTCGGCTTCGAGATCGCGACGGACGACTGGCCCTTGAGTCGAGGCTGATCAG
>Ga0209871_1000168_pt1 | contig 20504 bp, 16 predicted proteins | sample OrgsoiDNA2013045_FD_185795 | JGI IMG/M metagenome (GOLD analysis project Ga0209871, IMG submission 185795) | Permafrost soil microbial communities from the Arctic, to analyse light accelerated degradation of dissolved organic matter (DOM) -... | ecosystem: Environmental > Terrestrial > Soil >... | reverse complement strand
CTCAGAGCTAAACGTGAACATGGACACTGGTGAAACGTGAAGACGTCCAGGTGGGCGCAGCTGGGTTCGAACCAGCGACCCCTCGCTTGTAAGGCGAGTGCTCTACCGCTGAGCTATGCACCCCTGCTGTGGCCTGCGCCAGCAGTCGCTGACGCAGGCAACCGGCCCTAGCGTACCGCCCGAGTACCCCCGGAATCTGGCGCCTGCGATCACCTCGCCTGCTAGCCGGGCAGCATCAGTCGGCTTCGCCGCGGCGGCCGGCCGACGACAACGACGACCTCGGCCCATGGTGGCGAAGCACGCGTCACATGGGTGCGTCTATCTCTTTATCGATTTTCTCTCGAAGAACGACTCCACCACCGCGCTGCCGTACTCCGGCACGGGTCACGGTGCACCTCAGCTGCGGCGCGGATCTCCTCCGAGGACGGCGGCAAACTCATGCCTCAAGGAGCCGCGGCCGCCTATCCGATGCCGGCCGGGCGCCCGGCTCGGCCGAGGACCCGCGCGAGAGCCCGCTCGACCTCCTCGGCTAGCCCTGGGGCTGCCGGGCCTTCCCGCTCGTCCGGCCCCGCCGCGGCTCCGGCAGCCAGGCCCGTCACCCCCGCCGACGAAGACGTGGCGGCAGCGGGCTGCCCGACGGACCCGCAGTCTCGGCACTCGACCTCGCCGAGCCGCCGGACCAAGCGGATTCCGGTACACACAGGGCATCGATCGAGATCTGCCATCCAGTCGAAGGCGGCCTGGCAGGCAGGGCAGATCAGCACCTGACGGTCGCCCCGGACCCCTCGCTTCCAGGGGCTTTCCCCTCGGTCCGGGTCGACCTGTCGTGTGCCGCAGCGATAGCAGGGCATGGAGCCTGTCCCGATTTCTGCCATTCAGCCAGAACGCCCTTGCCCGCTAGGCGAGCGCAGCCAGCGCCTTCTGGTAGTCGGCGATGTCACGCGCCTGCGGTACCGGGTTAACGACCTTCCACCGCACGACGCCGCTCTTGTCGATGACGAAGGTACCGCGCGTGGCGATGCCCATGTTCTCGTCGAAGACACCGTATGACCTGGCGACCTCTCCATGCGGCCAGAAGTCGGACAGCAGTGCGAAGTCGTAATGCTCGGCGTCCGCGAACGCGCGCAGCGCGAAGCCGGAGTCCACCGAGACCGTCAGCAGCTCGACGTCATCGCGCGAGACCTCAGGGAAGTCATCGCGCATCGCGCTCAGCTCGCCAGTGCAGACGCCGCTGAATGCCAGCGGGTAGAAGACGAGCACGACGTTCTTCTCGCCCTGGAAGCTCGAGAGCTTCACCGGCGTGCCGTGCTGGTCCTTCAGCTCGAAATCGGGAGCCTGGTCGCCGACTTCTACCGCCATGACTGGTCCTTTCGAGGTGAGGGGACTGGAGTTGCGAGCGGGCCTGAGTAAGACCGGCCACAGTCGCGGCCGCAAGCGCGGGATGACTTCAGTGTGCCACCCGCGTCGGCCAGTCTGGCACGGAGCTGATCCCGCAATGCCAGCCGCACGCACTCGCGCGCGCTTATGCCGACGCTCGGCAAGCCGACCGCAACCGACTCTCGCCGCACAGCCCCCGGCTCACCCGCGCCGACGTGCAGCGTCAGACGCAGCGTCGGACGTGCAGCGTCAGACGTGCAGCGTCAGCGGCGCGCCTTCGGCGCCACCAGCCGGGTGCCCGACCAGTTGCGCCCCGCGCTCACCGTGGACGTCTGGGACAGCCCGGCGGTCGGCGCGGACTCGCCGATCTCGCTCGGCTCGACGTGGCCTTCCCTGCCGGTCTTGGGCGTGAGCAGCAAGATGTAGCCGCCGTCAGCCAGCGGCGTCAGCGCATCCACCAGCGCGTCGACGAGATCACCGTCCTCGTCCCGCCACCACAGCAGCACCCCGTCGACGACGTCGTCGTAGTCCTCGTCGACGAGCTCGACGCCCTCCAGTGCTGCGATGGAATCACGCAGGTGCTCGTCGACGTCGTCGTCATAGCCGATCTCCTGCACCACCTGGCCCGGCTTGATGCCGAGCCGGTCGGCCAGGTCACGCTGATCTTGCGCCTGGCCCGCGGTCGCGCTCACTGAAATCCTCCTGAATCCTTTCCCGCCTCCCGCAGCCGCCGACCAGCGCCACGGCACCCGGCCGTGATCTGGCTCCGGCGGCAGCGCTCGCGGCGTCGCCTGCTCTTGATCGGACAGTTCACACTGGGTCGGCGCGGTGCGCAAGTCACAATTGCCACAGAGAGCGAAAACTATGGTTCCGGGCCGGTCATCGGCCCGGGCCCCGCCGCGTTTCCGGCCACCCTCTAACGCCCCCCTATGTCTGAATCATCCTCATAAGAACCAGCCACCAGCGGTCAGCCGACCGCAGCGGCAGGCTCGAATCCCGCGTCCCCAGAAAATCCCGCCATTCCGCTCTCCCCTGGTGTACCCGCAATGACCACGGGAAGCACTATCTTGGCGGCGCGACACCCAGAACCACGCCCGCGACAGGCCGCCGGGGCCCACCTGTGTCGCGGGAGCAGGCCGGTTACCCTCGGGTAGAGATGCGTTCAGCGCGGACCCGTACCAGGATTGGAGTGAACAGCTCCATATGCAGGCGGCGCCGAGCTGCCGGTATCACCCAAGACGACGCGGCGGCAGGCAGGGCCCGGCCACCGCTGAAGGCGAGGAACACCCCGTGGCCTCCGGACGCCAGCGCTTCTCGATCATCAGCGACGGCCTGCCCTCCCAGTTGCCGGACATCGATCCGGACGAGACGAGGGAATGGGTCGAGTCGTTCGACTCTGTCGTCAGGACCCGCGGCCGAGCCCGCGCCAGATACGTGATGCTCCGCCTGCTCGAACGGGCCAGGGAGCAGAACGTCGGCGTGCCCGGCCTGCGCAGCACCGACTACATCAACACGATCCCGCCCGAGCGCGAGCCCTGGTTCCCCGGTGATGAGTACGTGGAGCGGCGCATCCGCGCCTACATCAGGTGGAACGCCGCGGTGATGGTGTCACGGGCCAACCGGCCCGGCATGAGCGTGGGCGGGCACATCGCCACGTACGCCTCGGCAGCCAGCCTGTATGAGGTCGGCTTCAACCACTTCTTCCACGGCAAGGATCACGGCGAGTCCGGCGATCAGGTCTTCTTCCAGGGCCACGCCGCACCCGGCATCTACGCGCGGGCGTTCCTTGAGGGCCGGCTCACAGAACATCAGCTAAACGGCTTTCGGCAGGAACTGTCGCACCCAGGCGGCGGTCTTCCGTCGTACCCGCATCCCCGGCTGATGCCAGACTTCTGGGAATTCCCGACGGTATCGATGGGACTCGGCGCGATCAATGCCGTGTACCAGGCTCGGTTCAACAGGTACCTGCTGGCCAGGGAGCTCAAGGACACCAGCCGGTCGCATGTCTGGGGTTTCCTCGGCGACGGCGAGACCGACGAGCCCGAGGTCCTCGGCTCGATCGGCCTGGCTGCCCGCGAGGAACTGGACAACCTGACCTTCGTCATCAACTGCAACCTGCAGCGGCTGGACGGGCCGGTCCGCGGCAACGGCAAGATCATCCAGGAGCTCGAGGCCTCCTTCCGCGGCGCGGGCTGGAACGTGATCAAGGTCATCTGGGGCCGCGACTGGGACCCGCTGCTGGCCCAGGACACCGACGGCGTGCTGGTCAACAAGATGAACACCACGCCGGACGGCCAGTTCCAGACCTACGCCGTCGAGTCGGGCGCCTACACCAGGGAGAACTTCTTCGGCGGTGACCCGCGGCTGCGGGCGATCGTCGAGCACCTGTCCGACGACCAGGTCCGGAACCTGTCCCGCGGCGGCCACGACTACCGCAAGGTCTACGCGGCGTTCAAGGCGGCCCAGGACCATGTCGGCCAGCCGACCGTGATCCTGGCCCACACCATCAAGGGCTGGACGCTCGGCCCCGACTTCGAGGCACGCAACGCCACGCACCAGATGAAGAAGCTCACCGTGGCCGAGCTGAAGGAGTTCCGGGACCGGCTGTACCTGGAGATCCCCGACGCGGCGCTCGAGGCCGAACTGCCGCCCTACTACCACCCCGGCGAGAAGTCCGACGAGATCCAGTACATGAAGGAGCGCCGGGCGGCCCTGGGCGGCTACCTGCCCAAGCGCGCCGTGCGCGGCCGACCGCTGACGCTGCCGGCCGATCAGCACTTCGACGAGCTGAAGCGCGGCTCGGGCAAGCAGACCATAGCCACCACGATGGCCTTCGTCCGGCTGCTGAAGGACCTGATGAAGGACCCGGGGATCGGCGACCGGTTCGTGCCGATCATCCCCGACGAGGCACGCACGTTCGGCATGGACTCGCTCTTCCCGACCGCCAAGATCTACTCACCGCACGGCCAGACCTATGAGGCGGTCGACCGCAACCTGCTGCTGTCCTACAAGGAGTCGGAAAAGGGCCAGATCCTGCACGAGGGCATCAGCGAGTCCGGCGCGATGGGCTCGATGGCCGCGGCGGCCACCGCCTACGCCACGCACGGCACTCCCATGATCCCGGTCTACATCTTCTACTCGATGTTCGGCTTCCAGCGGACCGGCGACCAGATGTGGGCGCTCGGCGACCAGCTGGGCCGCGGCTTCCTGCTCGGGGCGACGGCCGGGCGCACGACGCTCACCGGCGAGGGCCTTCAGCACAACGACGGGCACTCGGTGCTGCTGGCGTCGGTCAGCCTGGCCTGCGTCGCCTACGACGCCGCCTGGGCGTACGAGCTGGCCTACATCTTCCGCGATGCGCTGCGCCGGATGTACGGCTCGACTGACGAGCACCCGGACGGGGAGAACATCTTCTACTACCTGACGGTATACAACGAGCCCTATGTCCATCCAGCTGCCCCGGCGGACTATCCGGGCGGGAACGCCGCGCTCGAGCAGGGCATCCTGCGCGGGCTGTACCGATACGCCGACGCGCCAGGCTCGGTACCCGACACGACGACCGGCTCCGCCACTGCCGGCGACACCACTGCCGGCGACACCACTGCCGCCGACAACACTGCCGCCGACGCAGACGCCGGCGACACCACAGCCGATGACACCGTCGCCAGCGACACCACTGTCGCCGGCGTCACTCCCCCGAGTAATCCCGGAAACGCGGGCGCTGGCCCTGACCCTGCCAGCGCCCCGCCCGGCACCGCTGCCTCCGGCACCGTCACCCCGGTCCCTGCCCGCTCGATCTTCTTCGCCGGCGCAGGCGGCTCCGAGCGGGAGGGAACCCAGCAGCGCGGCACCGGGGACTCTGCACCCGGCCAGGAGCACTCCGGCCAGCACGCATCCGGCCACCAGGAATCCGGCCAGGACTCCGAGCAGGCGGACTCCGAGCAGGCGGGCGCCGAGCAGGCGGCCGACCGGCCGCGGGCGCAGATCCTCGCCTCCGGCGTGGCACTGCGATGGGCGATCGAGGCACAGCGGCTGCTGGACGAGGACTGGGGCGTCTCAGCGGAGGCATGGTCGGCCACGTCCTGGACCGAGCTGCGGCGGGACGCGCTGGTCTGCGAGGAATGGAACATGCTGCATCCGGAGGCCGAGCAGCGAGTGCCGTATGTCACCCGGGCGCTGGAGGGCCATCCTGGCCCGGTCATCGCCGTGAGCGACTGGATCCGCGCGGTTCCCGACCAGATCGCCCGCTGGGTACCGGCTCCGTACGGTTCGCTCGGCACGGACGGATGGGGCTTCTCCGACACCCGGCCCGCTGCCCGCAGGTTCTTCCACGTGGATGCCGAGTCAATCACTGTTGCCGTGCTCAGCCAGCTCGCCCGGCAGGGCGAGATCAAGCCGGAGGTGCTCAGCCAGGCCATCGCCAAGTACCGTCTGGACCTCGACGTCAGCGACGCGCTCTGACGGGCCTCAGCTCGGCCGCTGCGGTGTCGGCGGGCCGGCCCCCGATGCCGGCCGCCCCGGTCACGCCACGTTATCGGCCTGTACTGCCGACGGCTCGCCGGGGATCACGAGCGCCTCTTCGCGGTTGCTGTCGCCTTGCAGCTTGAAGAAGATCGCGTAGAGCAGCGCTGCCAGCACGAAGCCGGCCTCGAAGGTGATGTCTCCGAAGTGCGGGTTGTGCTTGGGCACGACGCCGATGTAGTCGCTCTGGTTAGCGAACAGGTAGATCGATACCGCGATCGCGATGGCCATGGCGGCGAAGCCGGCCCACGGGTTGTGCTTGCGGTCGAACAGGAATCCGTCGACCCGCTTGCCGCGCCGCAGAAACTGGTCGGCGAAGAAGACGCCGAGCCAGGGTCCGATCCAGTACGCGATGACCAGAAGGAAGTTGTTGTACTTCGTGCCGGCATCATGCAGCCCGGACAGCGCCAGGAAGAAGCCGGCGACGCCGAGCACGATCGCGACGATCGCCCGGCGCAGGGACAGCGGAAGCTTGATGCCGAGGGCGAGGAACGACATCGAGCCGGAGTACACGTTGAGCGCGTTGGCGCAGATGGCGCCGAGCGCGATGGCGAGCAGCGTGACGTCCGCGATCCAGGTCGGCAAGTGGCTGGTAAAGCCGGCCGTCGGGTTGGCGCTGAACTTGTCGATGCTCGTGATCGTGGCCGCGGCCGCGCCGACAATCTCCAGCAGGATGCACGAGAGGAACACGCCGAGGCCGGCCCACAGGCCAGTGGCCCTCCGGTTCGTCTCCTTCGGCAGGTAACGCGTGTAGTCGCTGGCGTACGGGTTCCAGCCGGCCGCATAGCCGAACGCCGCCCCGAAAGTGATCAGGAATCCGCCCGGAACGCCGGCCACGTGTGCGCCAGGGTGCGACTTGGACACGATCACGACCGAGGCGATGACGAAGATGACGACCAGGAACGGGAACGCCCAGCGCTCGAAGGTGTGCACCAGGTTGTGGCCGAAGAACGCGACCGCGATCTCCACCACCACGATGATCACGAGGCAGAGCTTCGTGTTCCAGCCCAGCAGCGCGTTCAGCGCGAACGCACCGCTGACGCTGTTGACCGCGAACCAGCCGATGCCGGCGACGAGCGCGTTGACGCCGGCAGGCAGGATGTTGCCCAGGAAGCCGAAGCCGATCCGGGACAGCACCATCTGCGGTACGCCGAACAGTGGTCCGCGGGCGGCGAGCGCGCCCATCGACACCGAGCCGAGCGCGGTACCGAGCACGATCGCCAGGGAGGCCATCCAGAACGACTGGCCGAAGAACCAGACGCCGATGATGCCGACGAAGATGGTCGCGAACTCCATGTTCGGCGACACCCACGTCCAGAACTGCTGCAGGGGCTTGCCGTGCCGCTCGCTCAGCGGGATGAACTCTGCTCCCCCCGGCTCGACTGCCGCGACTTTGTCGCCATATGTGCCTTCACGTACGTCGGCCTCGATGAGTGCGGTGGCCATCGCGCCACTGGATTCGGTCACTTGCCGTCCACCCCTCAGTTAGATGTCAGCGCCCGCTGCCGGCCGTGCCAGGGCCGATGTGATCTCCTAATCCGCGAAGCTCGGTCCAGCCGTACTGGCGGACCACGGTCGCCCGACCTGCCTGATACGACCCATATCTCAGTCTGGGTCATAACTGTTACGATCATGCGCCGATTCGCCCGCCCGCGTCGAGTCTCGCGGCCGTCATCCTCATGATCGCCACGACCAGCTTCTTCAACCGCCTCAACGCCACCATCAAGGAGCCGGCCGGCGCGACCTGGGCCTGACTGCGGCGGCCCCCGGCTCCGCTCGGCGGGCCGGCGTGGCAGGCTGGGTGCGTGAGGGCAGGGGAAAGACCAGCGATCCCCGCGGATGCCGACGGCGGCCGTGTCCGCCCGGAGACCATCCGGCGGCTCGAGCAGTCGATGGGCGCGCTGGGGACGGCAGCCATGTCATCGATGGACCGCCGGATGCCTTGGTTCCGCAAGATGTCCGCCGAGAACAGGTCCTGGCTCGGCCTGGTCGCACAGGCGGGCGTCGCCGCCTTTGTCGACTGGGTGAAGCACCCGGAGCGCCGCAGGCCGGCGGTAGCTGGCGAGGTGTTCGGCACTGCGCCGCGCGAGCTGGCCAGGGCCGTCAGCCTGCAGCAGGCAGTGGAAATGCTCCGCGTCATCATCGACGTCGTCGAGGCGCAGGTGGACGAGCTGGCGGCGCCGGGCGGCGAAGCGGAGCTGCGGGAGGCAGTGCTGCGCTACACCAGGGAGATCGCCTTCGGCGCCGCCCAGGTCTACGCCCGCTCCGCGGAGGCTCGGGGAGCGTGGGATGCCCGGCTGGAGGCGCTAGTGGTCGACTCGCTGGTCCGCGGCGAGGTGGACGAGGGCCTGCAGTCCCTGGCGTCCGCCCGGAACTGGTCATCGGCGCCGGTCGCCGTCATCGCGGGCCTGGCCGACGGCAGCGAGCCCGAGGGCCTGATCGACGACCTGCGCATGATCGCCCGCCGGTCGCGGCTCGACCTGCTCGCCGGAGTCCACGGCCATCGCCTGGTCGTGGTGCTCGGCGGTACCGCCGAGCCGCTGCGGGTAGCCACCCAGCTCGCGGGCAAGTTCGGCGCGGGCCCTGTCGTGGTCGGCCCGGTCGCGCAGGACCTGCAGTCGGCGGTGACGTCCGCCGGTGCCGCGCTCGCGGGGCTGCGGGCCGCTGCCGCGTGGCCCGATGCGCCACGGCCGGTGCTGGCTGAGGACCTGCTGCCCGAGCGCGCGCTCGACGGCGATGAGTCGGCGCGTGCCGAGCTGATCAGCGCCGTTTACGAGCCGCTGCTGCGCGGCGGCACCTCGCTGCTCGACACGGTCATGACGTACCTGGAGCAGGGCAACTCGCTGGAGGCGACCGCGCGGCTGCTATTCGTTCACCCCAACACCGTCCGCTACCGGCTGCGCCGGGTGAGCGAGCTCACCGGCGTCGTGCCCGGCGACGGCCGCGGCGGGTTCTCACTCTGGGTAGCCGTAGTGTTCGGCCGCCTCGCCTCCAAATGACAGTACTTGTAGAAGTCCCACATAGGCAGGCCGGGAAAGTTCGTACAGTTCGGCATCCATATGGCGGAGTTCTACAGTGCAAGCTAGAAGGATGCTCCTCATCGCAGCCCCCGGCCAGGGCGCTCAGGTACCCGGCTTCCTCGCACCGTGGCTGGAGCTGCCTGGCTTCGCTGACCGGCTCGAAGCCTGGTCGCAGATCACCGGCCATGACCTGATCAGGTGCGGCACAGTGGCCGGTGCCGAGGAGATCAGGGACACCGCCGTCGCCCAGCCGCTGCTCGTCGCTGCCGGGCTCGCCGCCGCCGAGGTACTGTCCGGCGGCCTCGGCCAGGCCAGCAGGCTGGCCGGGGCGGCTGCCGGGCACAGTGTCGGCGAGCTCGTCGCCGGGGTCATCGCGGGCACGCTCACCGCCGAGGACGCGCTGCGGCTGGTGACCGTCCGCGGCCAGGCGATGGCACGCGCCGCGGCCGCCGAGCCCACCGGGATGACCGCCGTGCTCGGCGGCGACGAGGCCGCCGTCCTGGCGTCCATCGAGGCACACGGGCTCACGCCCGCCAACGTCAACGGCGCGGGCCAGATCGTCGCCGCCGGGACACTGCCGGAACTCGAAGCCTTCGCCGCCGACCCGCCGGCCGGTGCCAGGCTCCGGCCGCTCTCGGTGGCGGGGGCTTTTCACACCGTTCACATGGCGCCCGCGGTCGGCGCGCTGCGCGAGGCCGCCGCCACGGTGACGGTGCGCGACCCGGTCCTCACGCTGCTGTCCAACCGCGACGGCAGCGTCGTGCGTACCGGCACGGACTGGCTGGAACGGATAGTTACCCAGGTCAGTACGCCGGTCCGATGGGACATGTGCATGAAGGCGATGGCCAGCCTGGGTACGACGGCACTGATCGAGCTGCCGCCAGCAGGCGCCCTGACCGGCCTGGCGCGCCGCGCCCTGCCCGGCATCCAGCTGGTCAGCCTCAAGACCCCCGATAAGCTGGATGCCGCGCGGGCCCTGATCGCCGAGCATGCCGATAGCCATGCGGACAGTCATGCGCCAGAGTGGCGTCTGCTGGTCGCGCCCCTGGCCGGCACCTTCCGGGCCTGCCCCGGCCGCAGCGCATCGGCCGAGCCCGGTGCCGCCGTGAGCACCGGAGCCGAGCTGGGGCACGTGGAGCTGCGCGGGGACAGCCAGCGGATCACGCTATCCTTCCCGGCGACGATCATCGAGTGGCTCGTCGAGGACGGCGACCCGGTCAGCGCCGGCCAGCCCCTCGTCCGGCTGCAGCCCGACGGCAGCGAGTGAAAGGCAGCACCAGCATGCGACTCAGCGACGGCCGTTCCGGCGCACAGATCCTGTCCTTCGGCGGATACCAGCCGGCCAAGGTCGTGACCAACGACGATCTCGCCGCCACGGTCGAGACCAATGACGCGTGGATCCGCAGCAGGACCGGCATCGTCAGCCGCAGGATCGCGGGCCCGGACGAGACCGTTGCCGATATGGCCGTCGCAGCCGGCGGGAAGGCGCTGGCCGCCAGCGGCCTGACCCCCGAGGACATCGACCTGGTGATCGTCGCCACCTGCACGCCGGAGGCCCAGATCCCGAATACGGCGGCTCCGGTCGCCCGCAGGCTCGGCATCTGCGCCCCCGGTGCATATGACCTCAATGCCGCCTGCGCCGGTTTCTGCTACGCCCTCGCCAACGCCAGTGACGCGGTGCGGACGGGGTCGGCCAGGCACGTCCTGGTGATCGGCGCCGAGAAGCTGTCGCAGTGGGTGGACTGGACCGACCGCTCTACGTGCATCATCTTTGCCGACGGAGCGGGCGCGGCGGTTGTCGGCCCGGTTACCGAGGACACGGCACCGGGAATCGGCCCGGTTGTCTGGGGCAGCGACGGCGACATGGCGGACAAGATCTTCGTCAAGGACCGTAACTCCTTCATCTTCCAGGAAGGCCAGGCGGTATTCCGCTGGGCGACCACGGCGCTGCACCCGGTCGCCAAGCAGGCATGCGAGCGGGCCGGCGTCGACCCCGCCGACCTGGCCGCCTTCATCCCGCACCAGGCCAATCTGCGGATCGTCGAGGCCATCGCGCGCAAGCTCGGCGCGCCGCAGGCGAAGGTCGCGGACGACATCGTCACCGCCGGCAATACCTCGTCGGCGTCGATCCCGCTGGCCCTGTCGCGGATGATCGAGCGCGGCGAGATCCCTTCCGGCGCCCCGGCCCTGCTGATCGGCTTCGGCGCGGGCATCTGCTACGCCGCCCAGGTGATCAAGGTACCCTGACCCGCGCCCCCTCAACGGGGCCGCTCACACCAAAGAGCTCCACCAAGAAGAAGGAGAGTACGCATCCAATGGCCATGACAGAACAGGAAATCCTCGCGGGCCTCGGCGAGATCATCGACGAGGTCGCCGGCGTTCCCGCTGACCAGGTCACGCCCGAGAAGACGTTCGTCGACGACCTGGACATCGACTCCCTGTCGATGGTCGAGATCGCGGTGGCCGCGCAGGACAAGTTCGGGGTCGAGATACCCGACGACCAGCTCAAGGACCTCAAGACCGTGCAGGACGTCGTCGACTACGTCCGGCGCTCGGCCGTATCCGCCTAACCGGGGGGAGCCTAAGGAACGCGGCGCCGCCCAGGGGCAGTGCAGGCACGGTGCCGCGTTACTCGAACTGAGGAGCACAAGCACAGTGGGCACAGACCGGACGCGTGTCGTCGTCACCGGGCTCGGCACGATCACGCCGGTGGGCGCTGACGTCGCCGCCACGTGGGAGTCCCTGCTGGCCGGACGCAGCGGGGTGCAGAAGCTGACCGACGACTGGGCGCAGGTGCTGCCCGCGCGGATTGCGGCCTGGGCCGCCACTGACCCGGCCACCCTGCTTGACCGCGTCCAGGCGCGGCGGCTGGACCGGTGCGAGCAGTTCGCGATGGTCGCAGCCCGCGAGGCATGGGCCGACGCCGGGGCGCCGGAGGTGGACCCGGAGCGGCTAGGCGTCGTCGTCTCCAGCGGCATCGGCGGCGTCGCATCCACCCTGTCCGCCTACGACACGCTGCGGGAGAAAGGATGGCAGCGCCTGTCGCCGTACACGGTCCCGATGCTGATGCCGAACGGCTCCGCCGGCTGGATCAGCATCGAACTGGGCGCCCGCGCGGGCGTCCACACGACCGTGAGCGCGTGTGCCTCAGGCGCGGAGGCGATCGGCTATGCCATGGACATGATCAGGTCAGGGCGCGCCGACATCGTGCTGGCGGGCGGGACCGAGGCGGCAATCATGCAGCTCAATATCGCTGCCTTCGCCGCGATGCGGGCCCTGTCGTTGCGTAACGACGAGCCGGAGCGCGCCTCGCGGCCATTCGACAAGGGCCGGGACGGGTTCGTGCTCGGCGAGGGCGCCGGGATGGTCGTGCTCGAGTCGGCGGAGCACGCGGCCCGCCGGGGCGCCACCGTGCACGCGGTCGCGGCCGGCGTCGGCTACTCGGCGGACGCGCACCACATCGCGCAGCCCGACCCGACGGGGACCGGGGCGGTCATGGCCATCAGCCGGGCGCTCGCCGACGCCGGCGTCGGCGCGGACCAGGTAGTGCACGTCAATGCCCATGCCACCTCCACTCCCGCGGGCGATGTCGTCGAGGGCCAGGCGATTGCGCGGGCCCTGGGCAGCGCGGCTGACGGCGTGGTGGTATCTGCCACCAAGTCGATGACCGGTCACCTGCTGGGCGGCGCGGGCGCCCTGGAGTCGGTCGCCTCGATCCTGGCGCTGCGCGAGGGCGTGGCTCCGCCCACCATCAATCTCGAGGACCCCGATGACGACGTCGGTGTCGACATAGCGACAGAGCCCAGGGAGCTGCGCCCCCGCGGGACCGCTCCCATGGCCGTGCTCAACAACTCATTCGGATTCGGCGGCCACAATGTCGCGCTTGCCTTCACCGTCGCCTGACCCGAGCTCGCCTGCCGAACGCAAGGAGCCTGACGTGACCGTTCTCGATAGCCGGATTCCCGTCACCACCGTACGGCCGCCCGCAGCCGAGCCCGCCCCCCCGTCCCCGTCCCCGGCCCGGCCCGCGCGCCCGCCCGTGCTCGGCCGAGATCCCCTCGCCAGGCTGGAGGCACTGTTTGACCCGGGGACGCTGCGCCTGCTCATCCCCGCCGATGACAGCGGCGTCCTGACGGGCACCGGCGGCATCGACGGGATGACCGCGACTGCCTTCGCCAGCGACCCGCGCGTCCAGGGCGGAGCGATGGGCAGCGCCGGCTGCGCCGCGATCGTGACCGCCTATGACCACGCCATCGAGGTCGGCGCGCCCATTATCGGGCTCTGGCACTCGGGCGGCGCCCGGCTGCGCGAGGGCGTGGAGAGCCTGCATGCCGTCGGCACCGTGTTCGCCGCGATGACCAGGGCATCGGGCAAGGTACCGCAGATCTCGGTAGTCCTCGGCGCGGCCGCCGGCGGGGCGGCTTACGGGCCGGCGCTGACCGACCTGGTGATCCTCTCTGATCAGGGCCGCATCTTCGTCACCGGGCCCGACGTCGTCCGCAGCGTGACCGGCGAGGACGTCGACATGGAGCGGCTCGGCGGGCCGGAGCCGCACAGCCGCCGTTCCGGCGTGGTGCACCTGGTCACCGCGACCGACACCGAGGCGCTCAGCCAGGCGCGCCAGCTGGCCGTGCTGCTGGGCCAGCAGGGCACGATCGGCACGGCGGAGGCAGGCCTGCAGGACACCGACCTGGCCGCGCTGCTACCCGAATCGCCGCGCCGCGCGTATGACGTGCACCCGCTGATCAGCGGGATCCTTGATGAGCCGGGCATCGAGCTGCACCCACGGTGGGCGCCCAACGTCGTCACCACCCTCGGCAGGCTGGCCGGGCGGACGGTCGGCGTGATCGCCAACAACCCGCTGCGGCTCGGCGGCTGCCTGGATGCCACGTCGGCGGAGAAGGCAGCGCGCTTCGTGCGGATGTGCGACGCCTTCGGCGTGCCCCTTGTCGTCGTCGTGGACGTGCCCGGATACCTGCCCGGAGTCGGCCAGGAATGGGACGGAGTGGTCCGCCGCGGCGCCAAGCTGCTGCACGCCTTCGCCGAGGCCACCGTCCCGAGGGTGACCCTGATGACCCGCAAGGCCTACGGCGGCGCGTACATCGCGATGAACTCGCGCTCGCTCGGCGCGACCAGGGTGTTCGCCTGGCCAGGCGCCGAGGTCGCCGTGATGGGCGCCGTCGCCGCGGTGCGGATCCTGCACCGGCGCACCCTGGCAGCGGCGCCGGCCGAGCAGCGCCACGAGGTCGAGGCCGAACTCGCCGCCGAGCACGAGCGCGAGGCCGGGGGGCTGCCCCGCGCCATCGCGCTCGGGGTTATCGACGAGGTGGTCGAGCCGGTGAAGACCCGGCAGGCCCTGGCCATGGCCATCGCGGAGCGGCCGGATGCTCGCGGGCAGCATGGCAATATTCCGCTCTGAGCGGGTCGGGTGTAACCGCCGGGAAGGCAGTGTGCCCGGCATGCTGAACGCCTCGCCAGACGCACTGCCTTCCCGGCGGCCAAGCTTGGCGTCAGTACGCGGACAGACCTATTCGGGCACTGATGTGCGCCGGGATATCTACGCCGGGGGGCAGCGCGGGGTCGGGCACGGGGTGCTGCCAGGAAGTGGTGAGCGGCAGTTCTCCGGCCCACAGGCCGAGTGCGGCGTCCGGGGTGTCGCCGTCGTCGGGCGGGCCGGTGCGGATCTTGACGGATGCCTCGGCCAGCGACAGCGCCAGCAGAGCGGTGGCGGCAAGCTCCTTGCGGCTCGGCTGCCGGGCGTAGTCCCACTGGCCGGGCGCGAGATGCTCGGAGACCAGGCGAAGCCCGGTGAGCTTCTCCTGCGGGTCGGTGATGATCCGCGGCCGGGCGTAGATCACCGCGCTGCGGTAGTTCACCGCATGCTCGAAGACCGAGCGGGCCAGTACCAGGCCATCCACCAGGGTCACCGTGACGCACGCCAGCGAGTCGCCCGCCAGGCTCTGGCTGGCCACCGAGCCATGCACGTACAGGTGCCGGTCGTCGAATCCGTACACGGTCGGCACCACCATGGGCGAGCCGTCGCTGAGCACTCCCAGGTGCGCGATGAGCCCTGCGGCCAGCACCGCCATCAGCTCCGCGCGGTCGGCGCGCCCCTGCTCGCGCAGCCGCCGGTGCCGGGTCCGATCGGTCGATGACAGCGGCCCGGAGGCTGTCGGGCGTCCACCGTCGGGCTGAGCCTCTGGTTGCGATTCTGGCATGGATCACGTCCTGTACGACTGAATGAGTTGACCAGAGCTTAGTTGCCGACTAATTCAGTCGCGTCCAAGCCACGGTCGGAGGCGGCCCGTGGCCCGGCGACTCGGCGGCCGTCAGCTCGCCAGGCGCAGGCGCGCCTCCCGGCCGTCAGCTCGCCAGGCGCAGGCGCGCCTCCCGGCCGTCAGCTCGCCAGGCGCAGGCGCGCCTCCCGGCCGCCGGCCTGACCTCGGGCCGGACCGCGCGCGTGGGCGGCGAGCTTCTCGCGCAGCTTCTCCCGGCCGCGGTGCAGCCGTGACATCACGGTCCCGATCGGAATTCCCAGGATCTCCGCGACGTCCTTGTAGGGGTAGCCTTCGATGTCCGCGAGGTAGATCGCCGCGCTGAACCCGGCCGGCAGGCCGCGCAGGGCCTGCATAACCTCGGATCCGGGCAGCCGCTCCAGCGCCTCCGCCTCCGCCGACCGGATCGGCTGGGTCAGCCGGTCCACCGGGACCTGGAGCTCATCGAAGTCGCCGCGAAGCGACTGGTCTGGCTCGCGCCGCCGCTTCCGGCAAGTGTTCAGGAAGGTGGTCGCCAGCACGCGGTAGAGCCAGGCTCGCAGGTTGGTGCCCGGCGTGAACTGGTGGAAGGCGGCATATGCCCTGGCGAGGGTGTCCTGGACCAGATCCTCGGCATCGAGGCGGTTGCGGGTCATGCCGAGCGCGGCGCGCTGGAGCTGCGCCGCGAAGGGAAGCACCTCCCGCTCGAACCGGACATGCTCGTCAGTGGCGTGCTCGTCAGTGGCCTGCTCATCGGTGGCCTGCTCATCGCTGGCCTGCTGAGTCCGACTCGTCGTCATTGCGCCCCCTGTTGCTGCCGCCCGGACCAGCCGGCTCGCACCGCTGAGCTGCGCGCCCGGAGAGAAATGCCCCGCTGCCCGACCGGATCTTCGCACCGCGCAGAGCCGCAGTTAAACAGCCGGTCAGCGCCCTGTCAACGACGATTCGAGGGCAGATGCGGCTTATGAACGCAAGCGATTGCCGGTCGCTACCGGGCGGCAACCGGGCTGCCACCGGGCCGCTATCCCGGCGGCCCGGACCGGCCCGCCGCAGGACGATCTGCGCCAGGCGGGCTCTCAGCCGGTGGCGTGCAGCCAGCGGACCGGAGCGCCCTCCGCCGCCCGCCGGAATGGCTCGAGCTCGTCGTCCCATGGCTGGCCGAGGAGCAGTGCGAGCTCGGCCTCCAGGGAGCCGCCCAGAGCGGGATGCCGCAGGCCGTGCCGGTCGCACAGCCCGCCTGCGCCGTCGCCCGAGTCCGCGGCGTCCGCCTCAGGCCGGCCGACCGCCTCAGGCCGGCCGACCGCCTCAGGCCGGCCGGCCGGGCCGGGCACCGAGACGGCCGCGAGGGTAATGGCGGCGCGCAGCCTGCCCTCGGGAATCAGGATGTCGCCGCTCGCCGAGGTGACGGCAGAGAACGTCCCGAGCGAGGGCGTGCAGCTGTACCGGACGGCGTCACAGCCGGGACTGGCATCCTCGGTGACCTCGAACCGGAGCCGGCCCCAGCCGGCCAGCGCGGAGGTGATCGCCGCCGATGTTCCCGGACGGCCCTGCCAGGCCAGTTCCGCCCGCACGGCTCCGGGCGACGCGGGCTGGTCAACCCAGGGCAGGCTGACCGGCATGCCAAGAACCCCGGCCGCGGCCCACTCGATATGCGGGCTCAGCGCCGGGGGCGCGGAGTGGACCTGCAGCACGCCACGAACGGTCATCAGACCTCCCTGCCAGCGGATGAGATGCGTCTTCCCCAACGACCCTCATCGCGTGCAGGAGCCTGGCGGCCGGCACAGCTGCGTAGTACTCCGCGTCACATTGTGCCCCACGGCCATCGCCGACACCAACTCTGCCCGGTCATCGGCCCCGTGTGTCTACGCGAAGAGCGGGTGGAAAGTGCCGCGCTCCATGATGTGATAGGAGGATGATCCCGGCAGAAGGGACATCAGCTCCCCCGGCCCAGGCCGGGCATCTCGCCGCACGCGACATCGCCGGCCTGCTGTTCGCCGCGGAGATGTACGGCGTCCAGCTGGATCAGCTCGCCGCCGTGCTTGGCGTGGGCGAGCCCAGGGCGCGGGCGATCGCCGCCCGGTGGCGGGCGCGGCGCTACATCGAGTCGGCCAGGCTCGGGCCCGGCAGGCCCTGGATCTGGCTGACCCGCGGCGGGCTGGCTGCCTGCGGCCTGCCGTATACGGCCACTCAGCCCGCCTTATCGCGGCTCGCCCACCTGCGGGCGGTCACCGCCGTCCGGCTCGCGCTCGAGCCAGTTTCCGGCTACGCCGCCTCGGGCGCGTTCTGGCGCAGCGAGCGGCGGCTCCGGGCCAGGGTCGGAGGCCGGGTGGGCCTGCGCGATCACCTGCCGGACGGGGAGGTGCACTGGCCCGACCACGCGGCCCTCGGCTGGGCAGGCGAGTGCTGGGCGATCGAGGCGGAGCTGACCGCCAAGACAGTCAAGAGAACCGCGGTGATCATGCAGGAGCTGCTGGCCAGGACAGGCGACTACGGCTGCCCGGCCGCGGACATCCGGGCGCCGGGACGCCCGGCCCGGCATGCGCGGGTGGTGTACCTATGCTCGGCCGCCGCGCTGCCGACCGTGGCCAGGGCACGCGAGGCGCTCGGCAGTGCCGGGGCGCGGATCGAGATCCGCCTCCTGCCGCCGGGCGCGGCCATGGCCCCCGCTGCCAGCCCCGGCCCGGAGCGGCAAGCGTGATCCGCCGATACTCCAGGCTGCTGGCCCTGCGCACCGCCGCCCTGGTGGCGGTCAGGGTCATCAGGGTCGCCGCGACCGCGGCGCTGGTCGTAGCCGCGGCACCGGTGTCGCTGGCGGCCGTCATCAGCGCCGCGCTCGCCTGGCTGCTCGGCTGGCCGCCCCGGCGGCTCTACCGGGCGGCGCTGTGCTGCGTGCCGATGCTGGCCGTCTGGCTGGCGGCCACCGCCATCGCCACCAGGAGCCTGTACAAGGTCTGCGCCGCGCCCTATCTCGCCTGGCTGGCCATGTGGCATCGCGGCGCATCCGGCTCCTATGCGGCCGCCGCAGCCGTCATCGCGCCCGTGGCGATACCGCTCGGCCTGGTCGCGGGCGCGATCGCATGGTCGCGCCGGATCCGCTCCATGGAGACAGGCACCGGCGGCCTGTCGCCCGGCTCGGCCGTGTCCTTCGACCTGCGGCAATGGCGACATCAGGTCCGCACCGCGCGAGCGCTGATCGCTGCTCCCGGATCAATACCCTTGACCAGCCCTAACGGAGACATCATCGCTGGTGCCGTGATCCGCGCCATTGGCCATCCGGCGCGGCGGACTGCCAGCATTCCCTACCAGCGGCTGCGCTCGCATCAGGTGGTCATCGGCACCTCGGGTACCGGGAAGACCACCCTGCTGTTAAGGCTGTGGGCCGGGTTCATGGCCACGGCCTTCCGGCGCCATGCGGCCGGGGCCGGGCCCCCGCCGCTGCTGATCGTGCTGGACTGCAAGGGCGGCGCCGACGCGCGGCGGATCGCCGACCGAGCCCGCCGGGTGCTGCGCGACGCGGGTGCCCGCGCCACGGCCATATGGCCGGACGAGGCGAGCCTGTCGCTCTGGACGCTGCCGCCCCGTCAGCTCACCACCACGCTGCTCGACCTCATCGAGCACGGCACCGGTGCCGCCGCGTTCTACGCCGACGTCATGGAGGCAGTCGTCGCGCTCGCCATCGAGGCGCCCTGCGGGCCGCCAGCGGACTCCGCGGACTTCCTGTCCCGGCTCGACCAGGGCTGGCTGACGCTGGCGTATGCCTCCGGCGACCACGACGCCGAGCAGGCCCTGATCCGGTCGGCGGCACGGCAGCTCGGCGACATCGCGCTGCGCTTCCGCACGCTTTTCCGCCGCCTCGGCGGCGGCCTGGACTCCCCTGGCGGGTTCGGCGACGCCGACGCCTGGTACTGCATCCTGGAGGGCACCGCCGAGCTGAGCGTCGCAGAGGGACAGGCACGCGCCCTGGTGGACCTGCTGGCCAGCTTCGCGGTCCACGGGCCAGCGCACGGCAGGGACATCCTGCTCGCCGTCGATGAGTTCAGTGCCGTCTCCAGGCGCCTGCCGATTTGGCAGCTGTACGAACGGGCCCGGTCGCTCGGCCTGGCAGTGCAGGTATCCGCCCAGTCCTGGCAGGGCCTGGCCGCGGACGAGGACGAGCGCTACCGGATCGCCGCCTCCGCCGATGGCGGCATCTGGCTGCTGCGCACCCCGCACCCCGAGCCTGCCGCCGCGCTAGCCGGGACCCGCCGCGTCGTGGACACCACCAGACGACTGCTGTCCGTCCGATTCTGGGCGCACCAGGGCTCCTCGCGCGTCCGGCAGGCACCGGTAGTCGATCCGTCGCTGATCCGCGCGCTTGAGGTGGGGCAGGCAGCGTACATCTACCGGGGCGGTGCCACCTTCGTCCAGGTCAAGCGGGTCGTCGGGGCGCCGGCAGCGCTGGCGAGGCCGCGCCGGGTGCCCGGGCCGGCGGCAGCTCCGGCAACCGCCCTACGCCAGGCGCCCTGGCCGGCGACGCCCGTGCAGACAGCGTCCCTGCAGACAGCGCCCCTGCAGACAGCCGCCACAGCGCAGGCGCCCGGCGGCCCGCGGAGCCAGGATGGGCGGCTGGCTGGCCGGGAGGCGCTCCCTGATGTGAGCTCGCTGCTAGACGAGGCATTCGGGCCGGAGCCGCCGGCATGACCGGCGCGCCGCGGTTGGCTCGCCGCCGCCCAGCCGGGCTGCGTTCCCGGATCAGCCGCAGTCCGGCCGCCGGGCCGTTCGCCGCGCTCGGCCTGGAAGCCACGGCCGACGTGACCGACGATGACGTCCGGGCAGCATGGCGCAGGGTCGCCGCTGCCACCCACCCTGACCGGGCGGACGGCGGCGATCCGGAGCAGTTCGCGGCGGCTGCCGCCGCGTACACCTCGCTGCGCACAAGGTTCGGCCGCGGCGAGGTTCTCGCCGACCTGCGCGCCACGCCGGCCGACACCAGGGCCGTCGGCCGGCCCGCACGCTTTGCCGCCCCCGGACGGCCCGCACGCGCTGCCGCCCCCGGACGGCCCGCACGCGCTGCCGCCCCCGGACGGCCCGCACGCGCTGCCGCCGCCGGTGCCGCCAGGCGCCTCGCCTTCAGAGTCCGCCGCGGACGGCCGTGGCGGCTCGCGCTCCGGTTCCTGGCCGTAGCCTCGGCGAGCGGTGCCACTGCCGCGGCGGCTGGCGCGCAGCCGGCCACTCCGGCGCTGATCACCGGCGCGATGACCTGGCTCGTCCTCACCGCACGGCATGATCTTGCTCCCGGCGCCGGGGGGCAGCGCGCGCCTGCTCCCGCAGGCGACCACGATCTGCCCGCTGC
>Ga0209871_1000167_pt1 | contig 20505 bp, 17 predicted proteins | sample OrgsoiDNA2013045_FD_185795 | JGI IMG/M metagenome (GOLD analysis project Ga0209871, IMG submission 185795) | Permafrost soil microbial communities from the Arctic, to analyse light accelerated degradation of dissolved organic matter (DOM) -... | ecosystem: Environmental > Terrestrial > Soil >... | reverse complement strand
CCAGGGCCTCGGCCGCGGTATCGACTCCGCAGCGGTCCATGCCGGTGTCCACCTCGACGAGGATCCCGAGCGTTGACCCGGCTTTGACCGCCGCGGCCGAATGCGCCGCAGCGTTCGGCGCCTCGTCTACCGCGACGAGGATCCGGTGATCTCGGGCAAGCTCGGCCAGCAGCCGGATCTTGTCTGGATGGGACACCGTGTTCACCACGAACAGGTCGTCCATGCCCGCGCCCGCGAGAACGGCAGCCTCCCACACGGTGGCCATCGACAGGCCGCCCGCGCCCGCCTGCAGCTGGCGGCGAGCGAGGTCGGGGCTCTTATGGGTCTTGTAGTGCGGGCGGATGGTGGCCAGGCCCATGTGCCGCAGCTCGCTCGCCATCCGGTCGATGTTGCGCTGCGCCGCGTCGATGTCGAGCACCAGAGCGGGAGTGATCAGCTCATCGCGCCGCCGGCAGACGGCGTCGCCGTACTGGTGCCTGACGCGCTCCTGAGCCTCCTGCAGGATCGGCGCGTAATCGGGCATCGAGAACCTCCCTAGGCGTTACTGGCGCAGGTCTGCGGTGCGGTGCGCCATGATCAGAAGATGGCGATCGGGTTCCAGGGCGACCCGGTCGCGCCGGGCAGCCGGAGCGGCAGTCCGACGACCATGAACTCGAAGCGCCCCTCCTGCGCGCACGCCAGGGCCACGTCCTCGAGCTGCAGGCTGTCGGAGGCGAACATGCCCATGGCCGTGACCTGGAGCGGGTGGATCGGGTAGAGCATGCCCTCGACGTTGCACGGGACTGTTTCCCCGTCGCCGTCCGGCAGGAAAGCGGCGATCCGGCGCTCGTGCATCCAGCCGATCGTGTCGACATGCAGGCCGGCCTTGCCCTCGCCCGCGGGCGGGTACTCGTTGTTCCACGCGCCGAGCTCCAGCCGGCGCCGGTGGTGGCCAGTGCGGAAGACGAGGATGTCGCCCTCGCCGAGCCGGACTCCTTCCGCCTGCTCGATCGCCTCGAGCTCTGCGCGCGTCACGGCCTCTCCCGGCTCAAGCCACCTGACCCCCCGGAACCGCGGCACGTCCAGCAGCACGCCCCTTCCGACGAGCCCTTCGCTGTACGTCGTCACGTCGAGTGCGGTGGCGCCCTTGGATGTCATGACCTCCAGCGCCGGCCGGCCGTTGTAGACGCTGCCCTTGTAGGCGATGTGACACAGCGCGTCCATATGGGTGTGGCAGTCGCCGTGAAAGGCCAGACCGAGGTAGTCCGTGGCGAAGGTCACCGTGCTGGAGCCGATGTCGATGTCATGGCCCTGGACCACGTGGTGGATGACCGGGCTTGGGTTATCCGGCCCGGCGGTGGTGTTCATCGGGATCGCCATCGTCGCGCGCCGTCCGGACCGGACTAGCCGGGCTGCTGCCCGCACCGTGTCTGTGGTGATGTAGTTGAGCGTCCCGAGCTCGTCGTCTCGGCCCCAGCGGCCCCAGTTCTTGACCGCCTCGAAGATCTCGTCGAACTCCCGCAGCGTCACCGCCGCGGGTCGTGTCAGCGTTGTCATCCCTGCGCTCGCCTCCTGTCTGTCAGTCTGCATGCCGCTGGTCAGCCGGCTGAGTGCTCAGGGCTGCTCGCCGGAGGAACTGGTCATAGGCCGCCAGCGGCTTGAGCGAGTCATGCACGACCGCGCTGACCGCGCGGATCATCGCGACCGGGTCGTCGCTCTGGAAGATGTTGCGGCCCATGTCGACTCCCGCCGCTCCTTCTTCCATGGCGCGGTAGGCCATCGTCAGGGCCTCGAGCTCGGGCAGCTTCTTTCCGCCGGCCATGACCAGCGGCACCGGGCAGGCGGCGGCCACCGTGTCGAAGTCCTCGGCGCAGTAGTAGGTCTTGACCACGTGGGCGCCCAGCTCGGCGCAGATCCTGGTAGCGAGCCTGAGGTAACGCGCGTCGCGGGTGAGTTCCTTGCCGACGGCCGTGACCGCCAGCACCGGAATCCCGTAGCGCTGGCTCTGGTCCACCAGAGCGGTCATGTTGCGCACCGACTGCGTCTCGAACTGGCCGCCGATGAACACCTGGACGGCGACGGCGGCGGCGTTGATGCGGGCAGCGTCCTCCATGCTGACCGCGATCTGCTCGTCGGACAGCTCCCGCAGGATGCTCGGGCCACCGCTGGCCCGCAGCACGATCGGCGTGCCGGAAGCTGGCGGGATGGTCGATCGCACCATGCCCCTGGTGGTCATCAGGGCGTCGGCGTAGCCCAGCAGCGGGACGATCGACAGGTCTACCCGCTCCAGCCCGGTGGTCGGTCCCTGGAAGTAGCCGTGGTCGATCGCCAGCATCACGGTCCGGCTGGTGGAGGGCCGGAACACTCGCGCCAGCCGGCTCTGCATGCCCCAGTCGAGCCCGCTCGAGCCCTTCAGCGCGTACGGCTCCGAGCGCGGCGGCTCGGACGGCCAGAACCGGTCGCCCTCGGTGCGGTTGTCGTTGTCGGCCATCGGGCTCTCTCTCGGTTTAATGGTGGGCGGCGCGGTCGGTAGGCGGGGGTCGGTAGGCGGCCAGGGCGCCCGCGGCGAGGGCGCCGCGGCTAGGCGCCTGCGGCTCGCCAGAGCGGGTTGAGCAGGCCCTCCTCGGACATGGCCAGCATCCGCGGATAGATCTGCTGCCAGGCTGAGTAGCTGTCGCGGTAGGCGGCGACAGCAGCGGGATCCGGCTCGAATGTTGCGGCGCGCTGGCGCAGCCGGCTCTCGAGCTCCGTCAGGCCGGAGTAGATTCCGGCCCCCCGGCCCGCACACAGGGCGGCACCCAGTGCGCTGCTCTCGGTCACCGCCGGCACGCTGACCGGCAGCCCGAGCACGTCCGCGATGATCTGCGGCCACAGCGCGCCCTTGGCCGCCCCGCCGGTGAAGGTCAGCTCCGTGACGCGGCTGCCCGTGAGCTCGCCGATGATGTCAAGGTGGCCGCGGACGACGTAGGCCGCCGCCTCCTCGATCGCGCGGATGCAGGCCGCGCGGCCCGACCCGGCCGGGTTGGCCACGTCGAACTGCAGGAAAGACGGGCTGGCGTGCACCCATCGGCGCGCGTTCATCAGGTTCGACAGGATGGCGAAAACGCCGTTCGAGCCCGGCGGGATCCGGGCCGCTGTCTCCTCCATGACGACGTACGGATCGATGCCGCGGCCGCGGGCCGCGGCCGCCTCGCTATCGCAGAACGCATCCCGGTACCAGCGCATCGCCATTCCGCAGTAGAATCCGATACCCTCCAGCATCCACTCGCCCGGCGTGACGTGGCACAGCGTCCGCAGCCGGATGTCCGGGTCGATGAGCGGCTTGTCGACGAGCACGGTGTTCTGCCAGAAGGTGCCGGCCAGGACGGTGAACTCCCCGGCGCGCACGCCGGCGCCCAGCAGCCCGAGCTGGGTGTCGGCGCCGCCTGCCACCACCGGGGTACCGGTCCGCAGGCCGGTCTGCTCCGCGGCCGTCGCGGTGACCGTGCCGACCTGCGTGCCCGGGTCGACCACTTCGGGCAGCACGGCAGGCGAGACACCGCAGATCTGCGCGATCGACTCCGACCAGGTCCGCCCGGCCAGGCTGAACATCCCTGAGCTCGAGCCGCAGGACGGCTCGGTCACCCGGACCCCGGCCAGCCGGTACACGATCCAGTCGCTGAGCATGCCCAGACTGTGGATCCGGCCGAACAGATCCGGCTGGTGCCGGGCCAGCCAGCGCAGCCTGGCCGGCGAGGTGATCGACACCCAGTCGCCGGCTTCGGCGAAGATGCGCTCCGCGGCACCCTCACTGATCAGGTCCTCGGCCTCGCGCGCCGCCCGGCTGTCGACGTTCGGGCAGGCCCAGATCTCGGCGCCCAGCCGGTCGTAGAGGACGATTCCCTCGCGCATGCTGGTACTGCTCACTGCCGCGACGTCGCCGCCGCTAGTGCCCGCGCGGCGGAGCACGTCGCGGATGCAGGCGCAGATCGCCAGCCAGTTGGCCTCGACATCGAAATCCTGGCCGCCCGGGGCATCCGGCGGCTCGCGGTGGGTCCACTCCCGGAGCGAGGCTGCCACTTGCTCGCCCGCCACGGTGAAGAGCAGCGCCCGGCAGCTCCCGGTGCCCGCGTCGACCGCGAGCAGGTAAGGCCCTGCGTGCCCGGTCACGGCATGCCCGGTCACGGCGCGGCCTGCCTGCGGGCCAGGATCTCCGGATTCAGCAGGTGGTCCGGGATCTCGCCGGACACCAGAGCGGCCACCGCGGTCGCTGCCATCTCGGCCCCGCGGCGGAGCGTCTCGTGGGTGGCGCCGCCGATATGCGGCGTGATGATGACGTTCGGCAGGTCAAGCAGCGGGTGACGGTCCCCGGCCGGGCGCCGTTCCGTCACGTCCAGCGCCGCGCCAGCCAGGTTGCCGCTGGTCAGAGCCCGCGCCAGCGCGTCCTCGTCGACCAGCGACTCCCGCGCGGTGTTGATGAAGCACGCCCCCCGCCGCATGCGGGCGAACGCGGCGGCGCCGAAAAGGTGCCGGTTGTCCGCGGTGGCACGGGCGTGCACCGAGATGACATCCGACTGGCCGAGCACCTCATCGAACGCGACCATGGTCACGCCAGGCGGGATGGATCCCGGCGGGGCCGGGTCGTAGCCCAGCATCGTGAATCCGAGCGCCTCGCCGCGGGCGGCCACCTGGAGTCCGACATTGCCCAGCCCGACCAGCCCGAGCGTCATGCTGGGCGCCTCGCCGCCGATGAACTTCCGGCCCTCGTACACGCTGTCCGCGTGCCGCCCGCCACTGACCAGGTACCGGGCCGACGCCGGCACGCCGCGGATGAGCATCAGAGCGAACGCGATGGTCAGCTCGGCGACGGCCTCGGCGTTGCGCCCTGGCGCGTTGGTCACCGGTATGGCGCGCGCGCTCGCCGCGGCGACGTCGACGTTCACCGGCCCGCCGCGGGCGCAGCAGACCAGGCGAAGCGGCGCGGCATCCAGGATCTCAGCGGTGACGGGAGCGCCGTGCACCAGGAGCACCTCGTGGCCGGCGACCGCGCCGACGAGGTCAGCCGGGTCACCCACGTATTCGCGCAGCACTCGTTCGGAGTGCGTCCGCGGCGGGGTCGCTTCGATGCCGCCAATCTGCAACTCGGTCACGGTGACGGCGTCGCCCAGGCCGGCCAGTGCCCTGGCGAAAATGCTGGCCGGCATGTAGGCGTCGCCGACGACCAGGACTCGCACCGCAGCGGATTGGGTCACGGGTAGACGTACGTCGGCTTGAGGTCGATGGCATGCCCGCTGCCGGACTCGAGCACGAACTTGAGCATCGGCGCGGTATCCAGGTAGTAGAACTCGATCGAGTCGCCGATCCGGCCGCTCATCAGGATCTCGGCACCATTGGACCGCCAGTGCTCCTGCATCAGCGAGCTGTCCTGCTCGGAGTGCTTCATGCACGCGATGTGCTGGACCCCCTCGCCGTGGGCGTCCAGGAACTCCTGGTAGATGCTCGGCCCGCTGACGGGCTGGATCAGCTCGAAGCCGAGCCCGTCAACCGAGGCCTCCGCGCCGATCATCCGGTACTCGACCGGCTCGCCCTTCACCCGCGTGTCGTGCAGCAGCGGGGGCTTGTACTCGAAGACGCTCCACGGGCCCCAGCCCAGGGTCTGCGTGTAGGTCTTCAGGGCGGCCTCGATGTCGCGGACCACCACGGCAATCTGGGTGATCTTCATGGGCGTGGGCGGCGTGATGATCTGAGCGCCGTTGCCGTTGGCCATGTTTCTTCCTCCTCAGCTGGCGACGGGGTGCAGCGGACGGGGTGCCGCCGGTCACGGCGGATCTCTGGTCTGGCCGGGCAGCTCTACCTCGACGCCCTCCAGCGGGATGCCCAGGGTCTGGCCGCCGTCCAGCACGATCGTCTGCCCGGTGATGTACGCCGAGTCCGGGCCGGCCAGGAAGCCGACCACCCGCGCGACGTCCACCGGCTCCGCGAACCGGCTGAGCGGGATCTTCTTCAGGTACTCCGGGCCCAGCACCGGATCCTCGATCACCCAGCGGGCGATCCGGGTGTTGACCACGCCCGGCGCGACCGCGTTGATCCTGATGCCGTGCCGGGCGAGGTCGAGCGCCGCGGCCCGCACGAACGTGACTACCGCGCCCTTGCTCGCGCTGTAGCCGACCAGGTTCTCCTCGACCTGGACGGCGTTGGTGGAGGCGGTGACCACGATCGTGCCGCCGCCGCTGTGCCGCATGGCCCGGCCCGCCTCCTGAGCGCACAGGAACACGCCGTTGACGTTGACGTCGAAGATTCGCTGCCACTGCTCGTCGGTAACGTCCAGCAGCGGGCGCACGTCGGCGATCCCGGCGTGCGCGACCATGACGTCCACCTGTCCCGCGTGCTCCCGGCAGGCGGTGACCGCGCGCTGGACGTCCGCCCGCCGGCTCACGTCGCCGCCCACCGCGCGGGCGTTCTCGCCGAGCCCCGCCGCGGTCGCGGCCGCCAGGTCGGCGTCAAGGTCCATCAGGATGACCCTGGCCTCGCGCGCGACGAAGTACTCGGCGATCGCGGCGCCAATTCCCTGAGCGGCGCCGGTCACGATGATGCCCCGGCCGGCGAAACTGTCTGCCATCGGACTTCCTGCGCGACCGGCGGCGAAGCTGTCGGTCATCGGGCTCCCTCCGGGACGGGCCGCGCGGGGCGCCCGGACAAGTGCCCAGCCTCGGCGGTAAAGGCATCGATGGCCTCTGATCCACAGACGGCGCCGATCTCGAGGCAGTAGTGGCGCTCCTCGCCCGGCGCCAGGTGCTGGAGCTCGCCGCGGGCACGGGCGTCGAGCCGGCCGGCATCCCGGTTGGTGCTTGGCTCCATGGCCACAACGTACGTGCCGCCGCCGAGCTGGCGCCAGGTGATGTGGGGGGGAACACGGCGCGCTGATAGCGCTGGTAGACGCCGAGTCCGGCACTGCGGCTGACAACAGCGGCGCTCACCATGCCGCTGGCGTCGGCCGTCATATCGTGCTCGTAGCAGCGCAGCAGCCGGACCCCGCGCTCGGCGCCGTCACCGGCCTCCACGAGCTGCACGCCGGCCACCTGATCGAGGCGGCCGACGCGTGCCAGCAGCTCACTCCGAGTCCAGGGCCGTCCCCAGAGGCTGACCATGCGTTCGACCTCCCGCGGGAGCAATTGCTCAGACAGCGGGCATTCGCTCACGCCATGAGTATTGACCCATCGGAGCGGATGCCGCAAGAGCTAGCGGGGCGAATTCGCGGCGGCACCCGCCCGCCGTCACCCGCCCGCCCGGCCGCTCGCCGTCACCCGGCCGCCCGTCTCCCGCCGTCACCCGGCCGCCCGTCTCCGGCCGTCACCCGGCGCCCGCCGCTCGCCGTCACCAGGGCGTCCGCAATCAGCTTCGCTTCTGGTCTCCCGGCCGGCGGTGCTCAAGCTCGAGCAGGCGGATCGCGACTAGCTCGTTGGTGACCAGGACGTCCAGGAACCCGCCGTGCAGTGCGCCGAGGATTGCCTCGGCCTTGTGCAGGCCGCCGGCCACTCCGACGACCTTGGGGATGTCCCGCAGGTCGGACAGGTCGATCCCGATGCGCCGGTCATGGATCGGCAGCTCCACGACCGTGCCGTCGGCGTCGAAGAACTGTCCGAGGATGTCGCCGACCACGCCTCGGTCGCGCAGCCCGCGCACATCGGCGGGATTCAGGTAGCCCAGGTGCACGATGGTCGCATCAGCGGTGGGCGTGCCCACGCCCACGAGCGCGTGCTCCACGCCGCATGCCTGCTTCAGGACCTGCTGGATGGTCGGCTCCGCTCGCAGGGCGGCCGCCAGCGATGGCGTCGACGCCATGATCGGGCTCGGGATAACGGTCGCCGAGGTCAGCTCAGACGACTCGCTGGCTACCTCGCCCTTGGAGGACAGGATGGTCTGCAGGTAGCCCTCCACCCCGCCGGTCAAGGTGACCATGTGAACCGGTCCGACCGCGCCGAAGCTGGTGGAAGCGATCACCCGCGAGACGGTCTCGCCCCAGCCCACCCCGAGGCTCGCGCCAGGGCGCAGGTGGGTACTCATGAACTGGGCGCCGCCCAGGCCGATCCGGGCGTTCAGGACATGGTGGTCAGCCGGTTCCTTCTCGTGGTCGGGTACGACCAGTGCCTCGGCGAGACCGAAGGTCCGGCGCAGCTCGCCGCTCAGCTCGAACGCGTCGAGGTACTCGGTATTCAGGTTGATCGATACCAGGCCGACCTTCCTGGCCCGGTCGAGCAGCCGGCCGACCGACGCCCTGGACACCGAAAGCCGCCGGGCGATCTCGTCCTGGGTCAGCTCGTCCTTGTAGTAATACCAGGCCACCCGGAGCAGGAGCTCCTCTGAGCTCCAGCGTCCGGCGCCGTCGGCCCGTTCTGATTTCACGGCTTTACCTAGCTCCTTGCAGTCCCCGGTTCGCCCAGCAGCGTATTCGATTCGAAATGGCGTAATGCCGCATCATGCATGCGGGATCACCTGGCCGCCGTCCAGCGGGATCACCGCGCCGGTCATGAACGACGACACCGGGCTCAGCAGCAGCGCGATCCACCGTGCGACTTCGGCCGGGTCACCGATCCGCCCCAGCGGTACCTGGCTCTTGAGCCACCGGTAGGCCTCCTCCAGGTCGTCGGCCCAGGTGGCGTGGATCGGGGTGTCGATCGGGCCGGGCGCGATGCAGTTGACCCGGATCCGGGCCGGCGCTAGCTCCCCGGCCAGCGACTGGGTCAGGTAATCCAGGGCCGATTTCGTCATCCCGTACACCGACTGGCCGGACAGCCGCAGCGTGCCAGATGAGGAGCTGATGTTGACCACGGAGGCGATCGGAGATTGCCGCAGCGATGGCAGCGCTGCCTGGATGAGGAAATACGGGGCGCGCACGTTCGTCGCCAGGTGCTCGTCGAATCCCGCTGTGTCCCAGCCGCCCAGCGGGAGGTGCCGGCAGACGGCGGCGTTGTTGACCAGGCCATCTATCCGCCCGAACGTCTCCAGCGTGCTGGCGACGATCCGGTCCTGGGTGTCGGCCTCGGCTAGATCGGCAGCCACGCAGAGCACCTGGCCGCCGTCCTTGCCGATCGCGTCGGCGGTCTGGCGGAGCAGCTCCGCCCGCCGGCCGACCAGAACCACACGGGCACGGCAGGCACCGAGCAGCCGCGCGGCGGCCGCGCCGATCCCGCTGCCCGCCCCGGTCACGACGATCACCGAGCCCTGCAGTTCCAGGTCGATCACGCCACCGGGGCCGGGAGATACAGCGGCAGCCATATGGCCTCCCTGAAGGTCAGCGCATCTGCGCGAGTAGGGCAGGTGCATCCGGGCGCGGTCGGTCGTGGCGGGCCCGCGGCTGATCGGGCCGACAGGGACTTTCTTATCCGGTTCTGAGCAAATGTCAAGACCCTGAGCGTTCGCTCGCCTCGGGGTCGAGACCGAGCGCCTGGTAAACGCTTGCATCGGCCAGGCTGTCCGCCACCATGTCGGCCGCCGTCAGGACCACGCCAGCGACGGACGGGATCCCGATCACCCGCAGGCCCGCGGCCCGCGCGGCGGCGACCCCCGGCGGCGAGTCCTCCAGTGCTACGGCATCCGCCGGGGCCACGTTCAGGCCCGCGCAGGCGGCCAGGTACAGATCCGGCGCGGGCTTGGGGTTGACGACGTCGTCCACGCCCAGCACCACATCGAAGGCATCGTGCATCGCGGTCCGGCGCAGTCCGGCGAGCAGATGCCGGCGCGGTGAGTTCGACGCGACGGCGAGGGGGAGACCGGTCGCCCGGAGCCTGGGCACCAGGTCGGCCGCGCCGGGACGCGGCGACGCCCCGGCGGCGATCTGCGTCAGCGCCAGCGCGTAGAGCTGCTCGCTGAGCCGCTCGCCGGTGTCAGCGCCTGCCAGCAGGCGCTCCAGAATGGGCGCCGCGGTCCTCGGCGACGTGCCGACGAGCGACCGCTTGGCCGCCAGATCGAACTGCCGGCCATACGCGGCGAAGAGCGCCTCCTCGGCCAGCGTCCAGCACGGCTCGGTGTCCAGCAGCAGGCCGTCATTGTCGAACACCACAGCACGTGGCTTGATCCACTTGCCCGTCACGCTGGCACCCTATCCCGAGCGCTGCTCAGCCGCCGGATCGCCGGCTGGCCCGGAGCCGGGCGGCAACCCTGCCGGGCCAGTCCGACTGCCGGCCAGGCGGACGGACCCGACGTAGCCTGCTGGCCCTTCCTTCCACGCGGATTTCCGTCCAGGGCCGCTAGCTAGAGGTTGCTTGGCGGCCGGGCGTTCCAGGCGTCGAGGAACGTCGCGTCCTTCGCCGTGATCCCGTCCTTGAACATTGGGTGCAATTCCATCGCCGGCGAGTACTTACTGGCCGCGACGAGCCGGCCCAGCGCCTCGGCCATGGCGCGCACGTGATGCGGCCCGGCACCGCAGCAGATGCCGACATAATTGACGCCGAGATCCCGGGCCGCGTGGGCAAAGCCCGCCATCTCGAACCGGGTGCAGCCGAAGGGCTCCAGCGCCAGCGGGAAGAGCCGCTCCAACTCCGCGGACTTCAGCGACTCCATCGTGGGGAATGCCGCGTCGGTGCGGTAGGGCACCGGCTGGGCGGCGACCGGGCAGTCGACCGCCGCCCGCACCTCCGCAATGAGCGACAGCATCGACTGCGGTCCCCGGTCGCAGTTCAGTCCCACGATCGTCGCGCCGTGATCAGCCAGGATGCGGCATGCCTCCGCGTAGCCGTATCCATCTCGGGTCTCGGAAGGCTGAGTTGATGCCATTGTGACCATGGCGGGCAGGCCCAGCTCCTGAATGACCTCCAGCGCGATCAGCGCCTCGCCCAGGTAGTCATTGGTCTCGGAGATCACGAAGTCGATCCCCTCGTCCGCGGCCCAGCTCAGCTGCTCGGTGTACATCGCCCGGACGGCGGCGCTGGTCGAAGGGTCGCCAGGGTCGTACGCCCACGTGTTGCAGACGTTGCCGGCGACCAGCGCGTCGCCTTCCCGCGCCACCTCGCGGGCAATCCGCACGGCCTGCCGGTTCATGGCCTCCAGGTCGGCTTCCCGGCCGACGACGCGCAGCTTCTCGCGGTGCGCGTAGTACGTCAGCGCGACCATCACGTCCGAGCCCGCGCGCAGGAACTCACGGTGCAGTTGCGTCACTGCCTCGGGGAAGTCGAGGACCACTTCCGGGACATAAGGGCCGGCCTTGATGTAGCCCCTGCGCTCCAGTTCGAAGACGTAGCCCTCCGCGCCGAGAACTGTGCCGCTGCGCAGCCGCTCGACGATACCCCCCTGCCCGGTCGCGCTCATGATGATGTACCTCCGACCTCGGCCAGGTCTGTCGCGCTGCTGCTGGCAAACCGGCCGGGCGCGAAACGATGGATGTCGTAGACAGTTCCCTGCTGAATGGCCAGCTGGGCCAGCACCCGCCCCACCCAGGGAGCGAACTTGTACCCGGTGCCGCGCCACCCTACTCCGGTGAAGACGCCGTCCGCGCCGGGCACGGGCCCGAGAATGAAGTCGTCGTCCCCTACCAGGTCGTAGAAGCAGGTATCCACGCCGCTGGCTTCGGCAACGTCGACGACCTCCGCGCCGCGAAGGCCCGGCATGCATTCGTCCACGAAGTCCTCGACGCACCTGATCTGGCTCTGTACCAGGGTGGCATCAGGGGGATTGTAGAAGCCGATCTTGACGCCGGGAGTCTTCCCGTCGTACAGCGGATGCCCGTAGATACCGATGTCCAGATAGGCGAATACCGGCAGCGCCTGCTCGGTGAAGTGGCCGCGCATCCCGGCGGCGGGAATGAAGTACTTCGACTGCGAGGGCCGGTCGGGCCGCAGCGGGAAGCGAACCGAGCAGCCGGGCAGCAGTTCGAGCAGATCGTTGGTGCCGAGACCGGCGGTGATGACCAGAACATCAGACACCACCTCGCCGGAGTCGGTTGTCACGCTCCACTGGCCTCCCGGCCGGGCAATGCCCCGCACCGCGGCGTTCTCCGTCACCCGCACGCCGCGAGCGCGCAGCGCTCCCTGCAGGAAGCGGGTGACCGCGGCAACGTCGGCGAAGCCGGCGTCGACATCCAGCCACCCCGCGTCCGCGGCAAACTGCGGAAACCGGTCCCGCAGGTCGGCGGCCGACAATGCCTCGCGGCGCAGCTGCAGCTGCGCCAGGATGGCGAAACTGCGCATCGCGTAGGTGCTCGCCAGATCCGGTGTCACGCTGCCCTTGACGATATTCAGGCACCCGCAGTCGACGAGCAGCCGCTCGCCGGCCTCGGCCTGGAGCTCCAGCCACAGCTGCCGAGCCTCGTACGCGAGCCGCGAGTACTCCGGGTCCAGGTAGTCGTTGCGTACCGAGCGGGTAAAGCAGAACGAGGCGGTAGCGGGGTCGCCCACCCGCGTCTTCTCCAGGACCGTCACCGACTCGGCGAGCGGCGCAGCGTAGTAGGCGGTCATGAGCCCCATCACCCCGCCGCCGATGATCGTCAGCCGCCGCCCGCCGGTTCCGGCCAATGAGTCACGCTCCCGTCAGCAGAGGTCGCCAGGTGGGGAGCCTATCGGCCCGACGTACCGCCTTGATCGCCGCACCGCCGGCCACCCGCCCGCACCGCCGGCCACCCGCCTGTGCGCCGGCCCGCACGTCATGATCGCGGAAGATCCGTCGGCCCACCACCCCCACCCGGCTAACCACAGGGAAACCAGCCAGCGGCGCGGGACGCAGGCCGGCGCGACTATGGCCCGCTTGGAGGCGTCGCGGGCGGAGTATTCAGCGCGGCGTGCACCTTTTCCAGCAGGGTCACGCGGGTAAACGGCTTCGGGACAAACGCCGCTGCCTCGCCCGAGGCGCGCTGCGGGCTCGGCGTTCCCTCGCTGTAGCCGGACATGTACAGGACGGGCAGTCCGGGCTTCAGCTCGACGACGCGTTCGGCCAGCGTGCGACCCGACATGCGGGGCATGACGGAGTCGGTCAGCAGAAGCTGGAAGTCGCGGGAGGCCGCCAGCGACAGCGCTTCTTCGAATGTGCCGGCCTCCAGGATGGCGTAGCCATTGTGGCGCAGGATCCGCGAGGTGACCTCCAGTACGGCTGGCTCATCCTCGACAACCAGGATTGTCTCTCCGTTTCCCCGGGCGTCAGGGACGGCGGAGGCCGGCGTCGCCGGCGTGGCGGGCGCGGCAGCGGCGGGGAAGTAGAGGCGGAAGGTGGTGCCGGTGCCTTCCTCGGAGCAGACGCTCATGCCGCCGCCGGCCTGGGCGACGATGCCGTACACGGTGGACAGCCCGAGACCGGTGCCCTGGTCCTGCGGTTTGGTCGAGAAGAACGGCTCGAAGATACGGGCCGCGACCTTCGCGCTCATGCCGGTGCCCGTATCGCTGACGGCCAGCTCGACGTAGCGGCCGGGGCTGACGTCGGGTTGCAGCCGGGCGTGGTCCTCGCCGAGCTCAGCCAGGCTCGTCTCGATTGTCAGGGTGCCGCCCTCAGGCATGGCGTCACGGGAGTTGATGGCCAGGTTGAGCAGCACTTGCTCGACCTGGCCGCGGTCGGCCTCGATGGCCGGCAGGCTCACCCCCGGCTCGACTCGCAGTTCGATGTGCGCACCTATGCTGCGGGACAGCAGGTGGTGGATGCCGGCGACGATGGCGCTGAGGTCGAGCGCCTCTGTCTGTGTCGCCTCTCGCCGGCTGAAGATGAGCAGCTGCCTGGTGAGCCGGGCGGCGCTTTGCGCCGCGGCCTGGATCTGCTCGGCGTCGGCTCGCACCGCGGGCTTGTCGGCCGTCTCCTCGGCCACGAACTCGGCGTAATTCATGATGGCGGCCAGCAGGTTATTGAAGTCATGGGCGATCCCGCCGGCCAGCTGGCCCAGGCTCTCGAGCCGCTCGGACTGATGCAGCTGGCCCTCGAGCATGCGACGGTCGGCCTCGGCGCGGTTGCGCTCGGTCATGTTCCGGATCACGGCTGACGCCCCGACCACCGCGCCGCCTGCGTCTCGGACCGGAGAGACGACAATCGACACGTCGATGGTGCTTCCGTCCTTGTGAAGACGTTTGGTCTCGAACTGCTCGACCCGCAGCCCCCGTCGCGTGCGCTCGAATACGGGCGTCAGCTCGCCGGCTCGGTCCGGCAGAATGAGCTCGGACACGTTGCGCCCGACCATCTCATCGGGGGCGTAGCCGTACATGTGCTCTGCCCCGGCGTTCCAGCTTGTGACGACGCCGTCGAGCGTCGTGCCGATGATCGCGTCGCCCGACGACTCGACGATGGCCGCCAGCCGCGAGGCCAGCTCAAACTCACGGCGCTCCGACTGACGTCGCTCCTGCACTATGGCGCGCCGCTCGGCCTCCGCCAGGTTGCGCCCGGTCATGTCCCTGGCCATGGCCGACATCCCGACCACCGCGCCGCTCGCGTCGCGGATCGGAGAGTTGGAAATCGACACGTCGAAGATGCTTCCGTCTTTGCGGCGAAGTTTGGTCTCGAACTGCTCGACCTGCTCCCCCCGCAGCCCACGCTCGTAATTGAGCGCGATCCCGGCGGCCCGGTCCGGCGGGACGAGCACGGACACGTCACGCCCGATGATCTCACCGGGGGCGTAGCCGAACATGCGCTCCGCCCCGGCGTTCCAGCTTGTGATGACGTGGTCGAGCGCCGCGCCGATGATCGCGTCGGCGGCCGACTCGACGATGGCCGCCAGCCTCGAGGCCAGCTCAAACTCACGGCGCTCCGACTGACGTCGCTCCTGCGCTATGGCGCGCCGCTCGGCCTCCGCCAGGTTGCGCTCGGTCATGTCCCTGGCCACGGCCGACGCCCCGACCACCTCGCCGTCGTCGTCGCGGATCGGGGAGATCGAAACCGACACGTCGATGGTGCTTCCGTCCTTGCGGCAGCGTCTCGTCTCGAAATGCTCGATCCGCTCCCCCCGCCCCAGCCGGTCCAGGATGGGCGCCAGCTCGCCGGCCCGGTCCGGCGGCACGAGCGCCGACACATTGCGCCCCACCATCTCACCGGCGGCGTAGCCGTACATGGCCGCCGCCCCGGCATTCCAGCTGGTAATAGTGCCGTCAAGCGTCTCCCCGATGACGGCATCAGCCGACGAATCGACGATGGCCGCCAGACGCGAGGCCAGCTCAAACTCCCGGCTCGCGGCGGCACCCGCCCCCTGATCCGCCATAGCCTCCCCCGAATGCCACCTGCGGGAAATTATAACACAATGTGACTATCTCACTTCAATACGTTACGCCGAGATAGTTTCAGGAACAACCGGGATGATCAGCCAGCCTCGTGCATTTGACTCTGGGCGGGCCACCCGCCGCGTGGGCAAACCACCACATACCCCCGCGCCGCCCCGCCCGGAACCGCCCACGCCCAGCCGGAGCTTGGCCGGACCGGCGGATGGTGGGTCTGCGTGGGGTCAGCGGCCGGCCCAGGAAGGGGACGGGGTCACCGCAGGAAGGGGACGGGGTCACCGCAGGAAGGGGACGGGGTCACCCCAGAAAGGACAGCCGCACCTGCCGGTCTGGATTGTCGAGATTGAGGTCCACGATCGCGACTGACTGCCACGTGCCGAGCGCCAGTGATCCCGCGACGACGGGCAGCACGGTGAACGGCGCCACGAACGCCGGGAGCACATGCGAGCGACCGTGGCCGCGCGAGCCGTGCGCGTGCTGCCAGCGGTCGTCCGCCGGCAGCATCTGCGACAGCGCGGCCAGCAGATCGTCGTCGCTGCCCGCGCCGAGCTCGATCACCGCCACGCCGGCGGTCGCGTGCGGGACGAAGACGTGCAGCAGCCCGTTGCCGCCGCCGGCGGCGGCCCGGGCGAATTCCTCGCACTGGGCAGTGATGTCGTGCACGGTCTCGCGCCGCCCGGTCCGGACTGGGAAAGTCGATGTCTCCATGGCAGTCGACTGTCGGCCATCGGCTGCCGCGACGCAACCCGCGACGGGACGCGTGCCCTGAGGTCAAAGGTGCGCTGAACCGCGACCGGCTGTTGCCCGTGTCATGGGATGGGGCGCAGTCAATGGGCTGAGCCCTTTACAACGCCCGCTCGACCTGACCTGCCGCGCCTGGGTAACGGCTGGTCGCCGGGCTAGCAAGACCGTGGCCCGGTGAGCCTGGGCCATGTCGGGGTTGTCCAGCCGAGGATCGGCAGGCCGGCGTCCGGCCAAGACCGCATCAAGGTAACGGCGGTCAGCGTCGAGCCGCGCGGACCCATCAGCGGTCGGTGCGCCGTGGCCCGGAACGACGAGCGCGGCCCGGCGGACGAATGGGGCGAGCCGGTCAAGCCCGGCCAGGTAGCTGGCGAGTGCATCCGGTTGGTTGTCGGGCAGCGGAAGCTCGACATCGCTGAGCATATCGCCGGCGATGAGCAGCTTTCGGTCGGCTACCCAGGCACCGGTGTGTCCGGGGACGTGGGCGTCGTGGATGATCAGCTCAACGTCCGGACCCGCCCACGCCAGCATGGCGCCGGGTGCCGGCGTCACGTCGCCGAGCAGGGCGATGAGCTCGGCGGGCCAGCCTGGGCCGAGTGAGGTGATCAGCGATGGCCGCTCCTCGCGAGCGCGCCGGGCAGTCTCCGCGGACGCCCATCGAGGCGGCGTCCCGAATCCGGGATGCCACAGCAGGTGGTCGTAGTGGGCGTGGGTGGCCAGGCCGGCGGCGGGCACCAGAGCACGGTCCGAAAGCTCGCGGGCGAGGGCGGCAAGCTCGTCTGCTTCCCAGGATGGGTCAATGAGCAGGGCCGGACCGGACCGGGCGCCGCGGTCAGCGATGACGACAGTGGTCGTGGTGTGATCTCGTCGGCTGGTGGCCACGAGGATTCCCGGAGCGACGTCAGCGAGTCGGCTCATGAGGGACAACGTATCTGCCCGTTTTCCGCAGAGACATCCCGGGAGCCTAAATGTCAAGCCGCAGTCTCCCGGTTAGACACTCAGCTTGGAAGGCTGCGGATCCCTCTGGCTGTCACCATGGACGAGGCACTCGCCATCTGCGGAAGCGTCACGACTGGGCCATGGACAGCAGCTCGTCGAGGTGCGGGGTCGGTACCGGGCCGGCGATCATTTTCTGGACGTCGCGGTAGAGAGCGGCCAGCTCGGTGTCCTTGGTTGTTCTCGAGTGCGGTGCCAGGGCGATGGTTCCTACTTCTGCGCGCAGCTGTGCTTGCCAGTACCGGACGGCAAGCACCCTGGGCACGACCGTGAAGATCACCTTCAGCGCCAGCGGGGTGACGGTCACCTTCTTGCTGGTCAGGGCGCGGAACCCCTCGCCGACGGACCTGATCATCGTGGCCACGCGGTCGCGGTCGGCGGCGAGCGTTACCGCGTCTCCGCCGCAGGAGTTGATGGCTGCGCCCATCGCGGCGATGAAGACGGCATGGGTCTTGAGCCAGCTGTCCATGTCGGCGGTCGTCTGCACGGGGAAGCCCGCGGACCGGAGGACCTCCTCGGCCATTTTCTCCCGGCCGTGGCGCCGGCCCAGGGTCGTCGGCTGCTGCGGGACCTCGATGTACCGGATGGCGCCGTCGTTCTTGCGGTACCCGCCGACGCCGGGGAACCCCAGGAGCACCCGGTCGCGGCCGACGATGTCGCTGACGCCGGCCGGTCCCAGTGCGTTGTTCTGCATCATGACCACGCTGCTGGCCCGCAGGCCGGCCAGGGCGGGCAGTATCTGGTCCACCTGGTCACTGCGGACAGTGACCAGGGCCAGGTCGAACGAGCGGTCCGGGCCGAGATCGCCGGTCACTTCCACGCGGGCCCGGCAGGACGTGGTCCCGTTGACCAGGACCACGCCCTCGCCAGACAGCCTCTCCAGCGTCTGGTGGCGCGCGAGCACGGTCACATCGTGCCCGGCCTCGTGCAAGCGGCCCGCGTAGATCTGCCCGATCACGCCGGCCCCGTAGATGAGAACTCTCATGGTCCAACCTGTCCGCTGGTCATGTGAAGGTACGTCCGCTGACGAGGATGCAACAGGGCCAAAAGTCCCCCAAATGCCAAGCAGTCGCATAACACGCGGGACAATGACGTATGCCGAGTCGGGTGATCGTGGCGGGCTCGGGAATCGTGGGGGCCAGTTGCGCGTACAGCGCGAGTTGCCTCGGGGCGCAGGTCGTGCTGGTCGACGCGGGGGAACCGGGCCAGGCCACCGCGGCCGGCGCCGGGATCGTGTGCCCGTGGTCGTCCCGGCTGGACGACCCCGTCTGGCAGGAGTTCGCGAGCGCGGCCGCGCGGGAGTACCCGCGGCTCGTCGAGGACCTGGCCGGGCGCGGCGAGACGGATGTGGGCTACCGCCGCGTCGGTGCGCTCCGCCTCGCGGGCAGCGAGCAGGGACGGGATGACGCGATGCGCGGCCTGGAGGCCCTGCGCGCCGGCGCCCCGGAGGTCGGGGATCTGCGGGCCCTGAACGGCAGCGAGGCGCAGAGCATGTTCCCGCCGCTGCGCGCGGACTGGTATGCCGTGTACATCGGCGGCGCCGCCCGGGTCGACGGGCGGCTGCTCAGGGACGCGCTGATCAGGGCAGCCGTCGCCAACGGGGCCACCACGATGACCGGGCGGGCGCTCCTCGCGTTCCATTCCGGGCGCGCGACCGGCGTGGTCCTGGACGGGCAGCTTGTCGAGGGTGATGCCGTGGTGGCGGCGACAGGTGCGTGGACGGGTGCGTTTCTGGAAAATGCTGGTCTGGCCATCGCGGTGGCTCCGCAGCGAGGGCAGATCGCGCACATCAGCCTGGCGCCGGCCGACACGAGCCGCTGGCCGGTGGTGCTGCCCGGCGGCAGCGGTCACTACCTGCTCGCCTTCGACGACGCGCGGGTGGTGGCCGGGGCTACCCGCGAGACCGGTTCCGGGTTCGACTACCGGGTGACGCCGGGCGGGCTGGCGGAGGTGCTCGGGGAGGCGCTGGCCGTGGCGCCCGGCCTGGCCGCGGGCGCGTACCTGGAGACCAGGGTGGGCTTTCGCCCGGCCGGGCCCGACCGGCGGCCGCTGCTGGGCGCCGTGCCGTCGATCGCCGGCCTGGTGGTCGCCACCGGTCTGGGTGCCGAGGGCCTGACCATGGGTCCCCGTGCGGGCGCGATCGCGGCGCGGGTTGCGCTGGGAGAACCGCCGGGCATCGACCTCGCGCCCTTCGACCCGCTGCGCCCGCCGCCGTGATCAGCATCGCTTTCCGCCCGGCGGCAAACCGGTGGCTTCCTGCACGAAACGCAACCGCTGCGCGCCAGATGTACGAGGGGCCCCGGGGCAGGAGACGGCCTGCTCGCGGCCAGCGCGCGTGGTCGTCGCACCGCGGCACACGGTCTCGGTCGTCATTGCCTGCATCGTTCCCTGACCCGCAGGCACCACCAGTACCGCGCGGCTCGACTATCTCGCATTACTGTGATAGTTAGGTAATCCTCTGGTCAAGCATTTGGTCATGCCCGCGTGGCAATCTGGGGGGGGCCTGATGACCTCATTGCCCATGGTCGGCGAAGACTTCGCAGGCTACCGGCTGCGGGCCGTTCTCGGCCGCGGCGGGATGAGCGTCGTATACGAGGCCGAGAACCCCCGCCTCGGCAGCAGCGTCGCGCTCAAGGTGCTGGCTCCCGAGCTTGCTACCGACGACGTCTTTCGGGCGCGGTTCCTGCAAGAGTCCCGCATCGCTGCCTCGCTGAACCACCCGAATGTTATCCCCATCTACGACATGGGGCCATACGAGGACATGCTCTACATCGCGATGCGCTACGTCTCCGGCGCTGACCTGCGCTCGGTGCTCAAGGCGCAGCATCGCATCTCGCCCGGACAGGCGCTCTCCATGATCGGTCAGGCGGGACGCGCGATCGACGCCGCGCATCGCCACGGGCTGGTCCACCGCGACGTGAAGCCCGGAAATATTCTTGTCGAGCGCGCCGCCGAGGATGACGAACCCGATCACGTCTACCTTGCCGACTTCGGCATCAGCAAGCACTCGACGTCGCGAAGCGGGCTCACAGCGACGGGGGAGTTCGTAGGGACGATCGACTACATCGCCCCTGAGCAGATTCAGGGCAAGTCCGTGGACGGCCGGGCGGACGTGTACTCGCTCGGCTGCGTGCTGTATGAATGCCTCACCGGCCGCGTTCCCTTCGTCAAGGACATCGATGCGGCCGTCATCTGGGCTCACGTTCAGGAGCCGCCGATGCCACCGAGTGCCCTCCGGCCTGAGCTGCCCGGGGCGATCGACGAGGTCATCGCGCGGGCGCTGGCGAAGGATCCCGGCGACCGCTACCCGACCTGCCGCGAGTTCGCCGGCGGCGCGCGGGCCGCTCTCGCGAGCTTCGCCGCGGATCCGCACACCATACTTTCGCGACGGGGCGACACGGCCGACGCTTCGCTACGGCAGCCCGATTCGCGTCCGCCCAGCAGCTACCAGCCGGCCGGCAGCAACGGGCCGGCGGGCGGCCAGGGGCCGGCGGGCAGCAACGGGCCGGCCAGCGGCTGCTCGTGGACTGCGGCTGCCTGAACCTGGTCAAGGCGAGCGTGACCCCCGACGTGGCCGCTAGTTACGCCGTGCGCAGCTTCGCCGTGCTGGAAGAGCTGCAGCTGCGCCGTGCGGCCC
>Ga0209871_1000166_pt1 | contig 20547 bp, 17 predicted proteins | sample OrgsoiDNA2013045_FD_185795 | JGI IMG/M metagenome (GOLD analysis project Ga0209871, IMG submission 185795) | Permafrost soil microbial communities from the Arctic, to analyse light accelerated degradation of dissolved organic matter (DOM) -... | ecosystem: Environmental > Terrestrial > Soil >... | reverse complement strand
GTCGCCGGCATCGGCGTCAGCCCGCAGGTCACGGCACAAGGCACATCGGCGTCAGCCCGCAGGTCACGGCACAAGGCACATCGGCGTCAGCCCGCAGGTCACGGCACAAGGCACATCGGCGTCAGCCTGCAGGTCACGGCACAAGGCACATCGGTGCGATTCGCCGCGCAAGTGAACCAAAAAGCCCGGTAGCACGTTCTGGTTAATGTGGCTGGCCTGGAGAGCGCGGGGGGCCGGGGACCTCAGGGACCCGTCTCCGACGAGGCGCTTGTTCGTGCGCTCTATTCCGAGCATGCAGGCCCGCTGCTGAGATATGCGCTGCACCTGACAAGCGGGGACCGGCAGCGCGCGGAGGACATCGTGCAGGAGACGCTGCTGCGGGCATGGCTGCATCCGGAGGCAATCTCCGAGCGGCCGGCCCGGCCGTGGCTGTTTGCCGTAGCGCGGAACCTGGCGGTCGATGCCTACCGGGCCAGGCGGGCACGGCCGCGTGAGGTCGGGGAAGGCGCCCTGGAGCTGGTAGCCACCCCCGATGAGGCCGACAGAGCGCTCGAATCGTGGGCAGTCGCTGACGCGCTTAGATCGCTGCGACCAGAGCACCGCGGCGTGCTGCTCGAGACGTACTACCGTGGCCGGTCGGTCGCCGAGGCTGCCTCAGTGCTGGGTATTCCCGCAGGTACGGTCAAGTCCCGGACGTTCTACGCGCTCCGGGCGCTGAAGCTGGAACTCGAAGAACGGGGGCTCGCGCCATGAGCGGCCCTTCATGCCGTGACATCCGCCTGGCGCTCGGCGTCTATGTTGTAGGCGCCATTGACCCGCCCGAGCGCACGATCGTCGAGGAACACCTCAGTCATTGCGCGGAATGCCGGGAGGAGCTGGCCGGCCTGGCCGGGCTGCCCGCCCTGCTCGGCCGGGTGCCGCTCAGCGACGCCCAGCGGCTCGCGGTGGACAGTGCCGAGCTGAAGGATCTGGAGGAGCCGCCGGCCAGGGTGCTCAGCTCGCTTCTGGACGAGGTAGCGGCGCACCGCAGGACGCGCAGGTGGCGGGTGATCACGGCCGCGGCTGCCGCGGCGGTCATCGCTGTCGGCGGCGGACTGGCGGGCGGCGTGGCCGTTTCCAATGCGCTTGGCCAGCATGCGGGGTCCGGCCGGCAGGTGCCGGGGCCCGACATCGCGAGCGGGGCCAATGCCAAGGCGCATGTCACTGCTGACGTCTCCTATTCGCCGGCGCCCTCAGGGACCACCATCACGGTCTGGGTGAGCGGGGTCAGGGCCGGCACGGTCTGCAAGCTCTGGACGGTGAATGCCGCTGGCAGGCGTTCGCCTGCGGGCAGCTGGGTCACCAACGGGTACAAGTCAACCGGGTACCGAGCATGGTCGTCGGCTGCCGCCTCCAGCGTGCTCGGCTTCGAGATCACCACGGGCGGGAAGCTGCTGGTCTACGCACCGACCAGCTGACTGCGGCGACCGACCAGCTGACTGCGGCGACCGACCAGCTGACTGCGGCGACCGCCAGGTGGGACTGCGGCGACCGCCAGGTGACGTGGAGAACCTCAGTCGGCCGGGGAATGTTGCGGGCGGCCCAGGTGCTGAAGTCGGCGTGACGTCCGGACTTATCGCGTGCCTGGCAGCCCTGGCAGTGGCGCTGGTCCTCGGTTTCGCCTGGCGCAGGAACAACGGCCGGATGCGCGAGCCGCGGCTGGCCCGCCTGGGAGCGGTGCGCGCCAGCGCGGCCGCCCGGCAGCCCGAGAGCGCGGCTGCAGCCGCCAGCACCACCGACGTTCCAGCCATGACCGCGATCGCAACCGAGAACGGCGCGGCGGTGTGGATGTCCGGCTCACCGCAGCTCACCGGGCCGCAGGTGTCCGGGCCGCATCTGTCTGGCTCGCCGCATCTCACCGAGCCACAGATCACCGGGCCACAGATCACCGTCGCCGAGATCGGCCAGCCGCTGGGCTCGCGCGCCACGCTGCTGCAGTTCTCGACCGCGTTCTGCGCGCCGTGCCGGGCGACCAGGCGGATCCTCGGGGAGGTAGCCGGGATGACCGACGGCGTGGCGCACATCGAGATCGACGCGGAATCCCGGCTGGACCTGGTCCGCCTGCTGGATGTCCGCCGGACTCCGACGGTATTCGTGCTCGGTCCCGATGGCCGGATCGTCAAGCGCGCGAGCGGGCAGCCGCGCAAGGCCGACGTCATCGCGGCCCTGGGCGCGCTGTGACATGAGGCCTATATTCCTACAGATCAGATCGGGCAATAGGGTAGTGACAGCCGGCGTAACCGCGCATAGCATCAGCTACGTGCCTGGTCGGACGAGTCAGACCTGCCAGAGCAGCCGGGCGCAGCGTGCGCGGCTCACTCTGACGAAGCGGCGCGCAGTGGATTTCTGCCGCGTCGCCACCGCGCTCTGTCCGGCCGCGACGAGGCGTCCGGCCGCGATGAGGCCCAGCGAGCTGGCCGTGACCTGGCTCGGGCCAGGCGCCTGCTGACCCGCCGCCGCCGACGATGGCCCGGATCGCCCGGGACTGGACCGGTAGCATGCGCCACCGGCGGTGACCGCAGCGCGGGAACGAGCCAGGACAAGCGCCGCCGGTCACGGCGCCGGGCCGCAGGTCAGGTACCCCGAGAGAATCCCCCGAAGGGACACCGCAGATGGAGATCGACCCGAGAGGACCGCGCTTCGGCGCGCTCGTCACCACCGTGGTCTTCGTCGTCGTCCTGATCACCAGCAGCGCGTGGCTGCTGGCCGCGCAGGGGCTGGTGTTCGCGGTCGGGGCCGTGTTTGGCATGCGCAACGCCCCGTACGGGCTGATCTACCGCGCCCTGATCAGGCCCCGCCTGGGGCCCCCAAGGGAGCTGGAGGCCGAGGCCCCGCCCCGGTTCGCGCAGGGCATCGGGCTTGTCATCAGCGTGATCGGAGTGATCGGCTACTCCGCGGGGGTAAGGCCGCTCGGCATAGTCGCCGCCGCACTGGGACTCATTGCAGCCTTCCTAAACGGGGTTTTCGGCCTCTGCCTGGGCTGCGAAATGTATCTGCTCATCCGACGAATCTGGCCGGGTCGCCAGAGTATGGTGCCGGCCGAAGCTAACACTAAGGAGGGATCTGCATGAGTCGTTCCGACGTCCTCGTGGACGCCGAGTGGGTCGAGGCTCACGGAAATGACCCGGGCGTCGTGCTCGTCGAGGTAGACGAGGACACCAGCGCCTACTCCAAGGGCCATATCCGGGGCGCCGTCAAGATCGACTGGAAGAAGGACCTGCAGGACCCGGTCCGCCGCGACTTCGTGGACAGGGCCGGCTTCGGCGCCCTGCTGTCGGAGCGGGGGATCTCCAACGACGACACGGTCATCCTCTACGGCGGCAACAACAACTGGTTCGCCGCCTACGCGTACTGGTACTTCAGGCTGTACGGGCACACCGCCGTCAAGCTGCTCGACGGCGGCCGCAAGAAGTGGGAGCTGGAGTCCCGCGAGCTGGTCACCGACGTCCCGCAGCGCGCCGCCACCTCCTACACCGCCAAGGAGCAGGACTCCTCGATCCGCGCGTTCCGCGACGAGGCCATCGCGGCGATCGGCAAGCTCAACCTGGTCGACGTCCGCTCGCCGGATGAGTTCGCCGGCCGCCTGCTCGCGCCGGCTCACCTGCCGCAGGAGCAGGCGCAGCGCGGCGGGCACATCCCGACCGCCAAGAACGTCCCGTGGTCGAAGGCGGCGCAGGAAGACGGCTCGTTCAAGTCCGATGACGCGCTGCGCGCGCTGTACGGCGACGAGGCGGGCCTGGACTTCGGCAAGGACACCATCGCCTACTGCCGTATCGGCGAGCGCTCGGCGCACACGTGGTTCGTGCTGCACGAGCTGCTCGGCCAGGCCAACGTGAAGAACTACGACGGGTCGTGGACCGAGTACGGATCGCTGGTCGGGGTGCCGATCGAGATAGGGGACGGCAAGTGAGCACGTCGGCGGCGCCGGGCGCGGCAGGCACGGCCGGTGACGGCTGCGGCGCGCCGGCCGGCGGTACTGCGCTGACCGCGGCCACGGACGCTGGCTCGCAGGCGGTGGTACAGGGCCACGTCACGCAGAACGGCTCGCCCGTGCCCGTCGGGTACGCCCGGCTGCTCAACTCGGGCGGTGACTTTGTCGCTGAGGTGCCGCTCGGCGAGGACGGCGGGTTCAGGTTCTTCGCCGCCCCCGGCAGCTGGACGCTTCGCGTTCTCGCCCCCGGCGGCGTGCGGGCGGAGCACGCGGTGTCCGCCGATATCGGCAAGGTGACCGAGCTCGAGGTCGCCGTCTGACCGCAGTGCCGTCGTTTTACGACGTGGCTGTCCGTCTACTGTCGCTGTTTCAGCAGTAGACGGACAGCCACGTCGCTGGCCATTGGCCGCTAGCCGCGCCACCGCGTGGCTACCTGGTGTCGAAGTGGCGAGCGGCGGCTGCTCGTTCTCCTTCCTGACATCTGTTCGTCGCCTGTTTCCTCACCTTGCGTTCAACTGCTCGTCACCTGGGTCGCTTAGACATGGTCTGACCGCATAGGCGGCAGCCAGATCAGCGCTAGGCCCAAGGGGCGATGTCAGAGATGTCGATCGAAGCCGATCCGGCACGGTCCGCTTCAGGTACTCCTGTCACCGCCGTCGGCTCGGCCGCAGGCAGCGCGGGCTCTGGCTGGGGCAGTGTCGCGGAAGGGACCGCGGCCTTGCGCGCTGTTGACCTGACCCTGAGCTTCGGGCCGCGCGCGATCCTCAGCGACGTGTCGGTCAACGTCAAGCGCGGCGCCGTGACTGCCCTGATCGGGCCCACAGGGTCCGGTAAGACCACGCTGCTGCGCACCTTCAACCGGATGAACGACAAGGTCTCCGGCTACCGCCACACCGGTGACGTGCTGCTCGACGGGCGCAGCATCTGGCATGCAGGTGTCGAGCTGATGTCCCTGCGGCGCAAGGTAGGGATGCTCTTCCAGCGGCCGAACCCGTTCCCGATGTCGATCATGGACAACGTGGTCGCCGGAGCAAAGGCGCATCGGCTGGCCAGTAAGAACGGGCTGAAGACCATCGCGCAGGAACGGCTGACCGAGGTCGGCCTCTGGGACGCCGTCTGCGACCGGCTCAAGGACTCGCCGTTCCGGCTGTCCGGCGGCCAGCAGCAGCTGCTCTGCCTAGCCAGGGCGCTGGCGATCAGCCCCGACGTGCTGCTACTCGATGAGCCCACCTCATCGCTCGACCCGGTCACGACAGAGTCGATCGAGGCACTGATCCGCAACCTCGTGCCCGCGCTCACCGTCGTGATCGTCACGCACAACCTTGCTCAGGCCAACCGGGTCGCGGACCGGACGATCTTCCTCAACCGGGGACGGATGGTGGAGCACGGCGAGACCAGGCAGATCTTCGAGCACCCCGCCGAGGAGGAGACAGCCAGCTACGTAGGCGGCCGCTTCGGCTGACCAAGACCCGCCCGTGCGGGAAGACAGCACTCCTCCCGCACGGGGGCAAGAGCCGCGCTAGAGCGCGGACCTCATCGCACGCGCCGCGTGCGAGTCGTGTTGCGCACGCGTAAGCGTGCATAAGTTAAGGAGTATTCCCCGGTGGCCAAACGAATCCGCCTGGTATGCACAGCGGCGGCCCTGGTCCCGCTCACCTTGCTCGCTGCGGCTTGCGGTAGCAGTGCCAGCCCGAAGTCGAGCTCGTCCTCGCCAGCGTCCGCGGCAGCTGTATCCGCCAACGGCAAGTCGATCACCGAGACCGGCAGCACGCTGCTGTTCCCGCTATTCGGCGCCTGGCAGACGGCCTACAGCACGGCAGACCCGAGTATCACGATCACGTCCGGAGCCACGGGCTCGGGCACGGGAATCACCGACGCGAGCCAGGGCCTGGTGAACGTCGGCGCATCCGATGCCTACCTGTCCAGCTCGGACCTCGCGCAGAGCCCCGGCCTGCTCAACGTCCCGCTGGCGGTGGCCGCCGTCGATGTCAACTACAACGTGACCGGCGTCAAGAAGCCGCTCAACCTGAACGGCACGGTGCTCGCGCAGATCTACTCCGGCAAGATCACCAAGTGGAACGATCCCGCGATCGCCAAGCTCAATCCGGGCGTGAGCCTGCCGGCCGAGGCCATCGTCACGCTGCACCGGGCCGATAGCTCAGGCACCACCTTCGTGTTCACCTCCTATCTGAACGCGCAGGACCCGAGCGGATGGGCGTCGGCCAACGTCGGCACCACGATCACCTGGCCGTCCGCGCCAGGCTCGCTCGCCGAGACGGGCAGCGGCGGCATGCTGACCGCGTGCGGCACCACCAAGGGCTGCATCGCCTATCTCGGGATCAGCTACCTGGCCAAGGCCACGGCCGCCAGCCTCGGCACGGCGTCGCTGGCGAACAAGGCGGGCAAGTTCCAGCAGCCGACCTCGGCGGCGATCAGCGCCGCGCTGGCCAGCTTCCCGGCACCGCCGGCCAGCGGGGCCGAGCCGCTGATCGACACCTCGGCCGCCGGCGGCTACCCGATCCTCAACTACGAGTACGCGATCGTGAAGAAGAGCCAGCCCAGCAAGGCGGAGGCGACGGCCGTCACGACGTTCCTCAAGTGGGTGGTCACGACCGGTGACACCGCGAAGTACCTGTCCGCGGTCGGCTTCGAGCCGCTGCCGTCGAACGTGGCGGCGATCTCCCAGACGCTGATCAGCTCGATCAGCGGCTGATCTGATGGCAGCCTCCGCACCGACCGTGGGGCCGGGCGGAGGGGCGGGCTCCCCGCCCCTCCGCCGGCTCGGCGCAGCGCTGCGCGCCAGCGTCCGCAACGGCGATGTGATCCGCTGGCTGGGCCGCGGCGGTGCGGTGGTGCCCGTACTCATGCTGGGGTTCGTGCTGGTCACGTTGATCATCGAGGCGATACCGGCGATCAGGTTCAGCGCCTTGCATTTCTTCACCGTAACCGTCTGGAACTTCGGCTCTCAGTACGGCAAGGCGGTCACGACCGACGGCCTGACTCATAATGCGGGCGAGCAGTTCGGGGCACTGCCGGAGATCCTGGGCACGCTCGTGACCTCCGCGATCGCGCTGATCATCGCGGTCCCGGTGTCGATCGGGGCGGCGCTGGTCATCGTGGAGCGGCTGCCCCGGCAGCTGGCCAGCGTCGTCGGCATGTTCCTCGAGCTGCTGGCCGGCATTCCCAGCGTGATCATCGGCCTGTGGGGCGCGCTCACCTTCGGTCCTTTCATCGCCCACCACATCGCCCCGCTGATCGCCGACAACGTGCCCGACTGGCCGGGCCTGGGCTTCTTCCGGGGTACCACCGGTGGCGGCCAGGGCCTGCTGACCTCCGGCCTGGTGCTGGCGGTAATGGTGATCCCCATCATCGCCGCCACCTCGCGTGACCTGATCCGCGGCGTGCCGCTGCTGCCGCGCGAGGGCGCCGTCGCCCTGGGCATGTCCGACTGGGAGTGCGCGCGGCGGGTCACCCTGCCGTGGGTCGGCAGCGGGATCATCGGCGCCATCGTGCTCGGCCTCGGCCGGGCGCTGGGCGAGACCATCGCCGTCGCCATGGTCTGCGGTGTCGCGCTGGGCGCGCTGCCCACGAACCTGTACGCGGCCATGAGCACGATCGCGGCCAACATCGTGCAGAATCTCGAAACCGCGATCACCGATCCGCTCGATGTCCGCGCGTTCGCCGAGCTGGGCCTGATGCTGATGGTGATCACCCTGGCGACGAATGTGGTCGCGCGGCTGCTGGTGCGGCGGGTGTCCGGCACTTCCCTTCCCGTTGGCCGGGGGCTGTAGCGATGAGCGGGATGAGCAGCGCGCCGTCGCCCTCTGCCTCGCCTCCCGGGCCCGGTGCGCCGGGTGGCACGAGAACCGCGGAATGGCCGCAGATACCGGTTCGCCGGAAGATCGCCAACTTCGGGTTCTGGGCTGCCTGTTTCGTCGGCCTGGCCGTGGTAGTCGGGCCCGCGATCTGGCTGGCCGCCGGAGTGGTCATCCGCGCTGTCCCGCATTTCCAGTTCAGCGTGCTCACCACCAACACCTCCGCTGGCGACGCCGGAGGGCTGAAGCAGGCGGTCCTCGGGACGATGCTGATCACGGTGGGAGTGCTGATTGTCGGCGGCACGATCAGCATCCTGACCGGCTTGTACCTCGCCGAGTTCGCCGTCGGCCGGCATCGCAGCATCCTGCGCGGCGGCTATGAGGTGCTGGCCGGCATCCCCTCGATCGTGCTGGGCTTTGTCGGCTTCATCACGCTGGTGATCGGCCTGCACTGGGGATTCGGCCTGCTGCCGGCGGTGCTCGTGCTGTCGGTGGTCACGGTGCCGTACATCACCAAGGCGACGGAGACCTCGCTGGCCCAGGTGCCGTCGTCCTACCGGGAGGGAGCGGAGGCACTCGGCCTGCCGGTCAGCTGGACGCTGCGCAAGATCGTACTGAAGTCCGCCATGCCAGGGATCGTGACCGGCCTGCTGGTGGCCATCGCGATCTCGGTCGGCGAGACCGCGCCGCTGCTGTATACGGCGTTCTGGAGTGACCAGAATCCCACGCTCGCGCTGACGCACTCGCCGGTCGCCTTCCTCACCTACGCGATCTTCAGTTTCTGGAATGTCGGGACCGTCACGGGAGTCACCCTGTCCTACGATGCCGCCTTGATCCTGCTGGTATTCGTGCTGCTGATCATCATCGTGGGACGGGTGATCACCTCGATATCCCGGCGCAATGCAGAGTGAGTGCCGGCGCAATGCAGAGTGAGTGATGGTGCCGCCGGGAGCCAGCGAAGAGCCGGTTCTCGCCAATGGCGGGCATGCTCTCGGGCCGCGCGAGGGGGCCCGGGCTTACGGCCGGCCGGGTCCAGCCGCCAGAGCGGACAAGCCCGGAGTCGGCGAGGAGGAGTCTGGATTGGCCGCCAGACGCGCTAAGAGCGCGCAAGCCGGGCTGGACGGCGAGCACGTCCCGTCCGCCGCGGGCGTCCTCGCCAACCGGCTGGCGGCAGCCCTCGTGCACCATGAGCCTGGCTGGCGGCTGCCCCGCCATACCGCCCTGGCCCGCCGCTTCAACGCCAGCACGGCGCAGATCGACGCGGCGGTCGGGGAACTGGCCGCCCGGCATCTGATCCGACGGCTCCCGGACGGCCAGCTGTACCGCGCCAGCCCGGCCGAGTACCTGATCCCGCTGGAGGGCGTGTCGCACCTGGTCTCCTACGTCGACCCGATGGGCGGCAAACTCGCCTGCCGGAGCCGTCAGATCTCCTGGCGCAGGGTCCCTGAGGACATCGGCTGGGCCCTCGGCATTGCCTCCGCCGACTCGATCTGCGTCGTCCGATTCCTGTGGACCGCGAACGGCGAGCCCGCCGCGTTCTCCACCACCTACCTGCCCAAGGACCTGGCCGGGAAGTTCACCGGCGACCTCGCGGGCGCTGCCGACGCGCTGAGCCTGCTGCCGCTGACCTCTCGCCCCGAGATGCCCGGCCAGGAACGCGAGGAGCTCGTGCCGGTCGGGCAGCCGAGCGCACTGCACGTCGAGATACAGCTTCCGCCGCCATCGGTGGCCAGGAGCCTGCGGCTTTCCGCGGGCCAGCTTGCGGCGATGGTCACCGTGCGGTTCGACGACCTGGCCACCTCCCGGCCGGTAGCGCTGACCATCGCGGTGCTCCGCCCGGAGAAGTTCCGGATCGTGGTCCAGTCTGCCCAGCTTCCGCTGCCTGCCGGAGCAGAAGGCAGTTTCTCGGGTGCCTGGACACACATGGTGCAGGACTGGGAACCTTGACCCGTTATGCCTGCCCCAGCAGTTGGCGCGGCGGAGCGCATGCCGCGGCGCTCCCGCTACCCGAGCCCCCCGAATGCGCCCCGTCGCGGCGAGTTAACTGCCGTTCTCGCCATGGTGGCGCTGCTGGCCCACCTGCTGTTCGCGCAGCTGACACTCGTGCTTTCGGTCGCGTTCTGGGCGACGGGCAAGATCAGCCGGTGGCGGCCGCAGTGGCTGGCCATCCCGGCGGCCGCCGGGCTTGTCTGGGCCCTGGCGATCGGTCCAGCACGGGCCGCCGCCGGATTCGCCGCCGGGCCCGGCCAGGTGGCCTCCTACCTGGCCGGCATTACCTCGGCCCCCGGCCACCTGCTGCACCTTCCCCGCGCCTTCGCCGGCCTGGGCCAGTGGCTCCCGCGCCAGCTTCCGCTCGCGCTGATAGCAGCAGCCGCCGAGGCGGCCGGGGTCCGGTGGCTGAGGTGGCTGCAGGCCGGCCGACCCGATCTGCCCCCATCCCGGCCCGGGCTCATCGTCGCCGCGCGGCGACGCTACACGGCGGCCTCCATCCGCTCCGGCGGGGTGGTCACCAGGGACGGCAGCTGCCTCGGCCTGGACGGCGCTACCGGCAGGCACGCGACGATCTCCTGGCCGGAAGCCGAAGGAGGCGTGCTCGGCACGGGCCCTGACTCCAGCGCCCTTACGCAGACAGGCTTCCAGCTCGCCTGCGCCGCGGTCCGCCGCCGCAAGACGGTGATCACCATTGACCTGACCGGGAGCACGCGGCTCGCGGACTCAATGGCCGCGGTCTGCGCGGCTGGCCAGGCGCCGCTGCGCCGCTTCGGCGACGCCGGGCCGGGCTGCTACGAGCCGATGCGCGGTGGCGACCCGGCTCGCGGGGCCTCGCTGGTCCTGGGCATGATCGACTGGAGCGGCGTCAGTGACCAGCATCGCCGGGCCTGCGCCGCCTACCTGAACGACGTGTTCGCCGTGATGGCGGCCGCGCCAGCTGACCCCCGCCTGCCGATGCTCGATGACCTCTTGCGCATGCTCCAGCCCGCGGCGCTGCGCTCCAGGGTGGCCAGCGTCCCCCCGCACCACCCGCGGCGGGAGATCCTCGCCGACCGGGCCAGCGTCTCGGCCAGGCTGCTGGAGGCCGATCCCGCGGCGATGTCCGCACTGGCCGCTCAACTGCCGCGGCTGCGCGGATCCGCGCTGGGCCACTGGCTGCGGCCGCCGCGGATCCCGCCCAGCACGCTGGCGGACCCGGCCGGGGAACCGGGGGAGCTCGCGATAGGCATTGGCCAGGCGGTGCGCGACCGGGCGGTTGTCCTGTTCTCGCTGGACCGCACCGTTCACGGCCGGTCGGCGAGCATGATAGCCAGCCTGGCCGCTTGCGACGTCATGGCCGTCCTGGCCGAAGTGCACGGCATGGCGGTCCGCGTCGACGGCCTGGTCTGGATCAACGGCTGCGAGGTGCTCAACCGCCGGCTGGCGACCGGGCTGATCCGGCAGGGCTCCGGGACCGGGATGGCCGTCCTGCTCACCACTACCTCGGCCGCGGCCGCTGCCGACCTCACGGCCGATGCTGGCGTCATCGTGACCCGCGGGCCGGCGGACCCGGCCCTGGCCGGCCGCCTGGCCGCACTGGCCGGATCGGTCCCGGCCGCCGGCGCGCAGCCGGGCGCGGCGGGAGTTCCGGCCGCCGCTTCGTTAAGAACGCAGGACAGTAACGGCCTGTCAGCGCAGTCGCTGCTCGGCCAGGACCCGGACGAGTTCGCGCTGCTGGTGCGGAGCCCGCTGCGGCGGGTCGTGCCGCGCTGCCTGGCCGTTCCGGGCGCGGCAGGAGGCTGGGCATGAGGGCCCCTGCGGCCGGCCTGCCGGCTGGGCCCGGTCAGGTGCCCGCCGCCGGCCGGCTGGCGGCGAGCGTGCCGCGGCAGGGGGCGGCGATCGAGGCCAGCCGGGTCTACCTGGGCTGGCAGCACGTGCTGCTGCATCCCGATCCCGGCCCGCTGCCGCGCAGGCCCGAGCCGCCGGCGCCAGAGCAGCTGAATCAGGGCTGGGTCGCCGCACAGCGCCGCGAGGAAAGCCGGCTCGCCCGGCCGCTGAGGCTGGCCTGCCTGGCCTGCGCCGCGCTGGCCTGCCTCGTCCTGGTGCTGTGGCGGGTCGGGCTGCTGAGCGCGGCGCTGACCGGCCTGCTCGCCGCTGCCGCGCTGGCCGCGGCGGCCGGCTACGCACGGGCTCTGTGGCGCGGCGAGCGGCGGCTGCGCGCGCACGTCGAGGAGGAGAAGAGGCGGATCGCGAAGATCCGTGCCGTGCAGCAGAGCCGGCTGGCGGCGCGCCAGGAACTGCACGCCGGCCAGTACCGCGCGTGGCAGCAGCGGCGCGCCGCGTTTCATCGGCAGCCGCAGTGGTTCGCGGTGTCGCTGCCCGCCCAGATCGACCGGGTGGACGTCGCGGGGGGGACGCTCGCCGGCTGGTCCGCGATGCTGACCATGATCGCCGCGCCGCGGCTGAGCGCGGGCGGCGAGGTGACCGTGCTCGACCTGACCGAGGGCCCGGTGGCCGGCGACCTGCTGGCCGTTGCGCGCCGCTCCGGCATCGAGCCGCTGGTCTGGGTAATGCCCCGCGACCTGCCCCGGCTCGACCTCGGGACGGGCCTGAGCAAGGAGGCGCTGGCCGACGTGCTGGCCCTGGCGGTCAGCGCGAGCGATGATCCGGGCAGCGCCGGGGATCCGGCGAAGGACAGCGCGATCCTGGAGCGGGTGCTGGACGTGCTCGGCGGCGGTGAGGTCCGGATCGCGCAGGTCACCGCGGCACTGCGGGCGCTTGGCCAGATAGGGGATCCGCGCGAGGATCTGCGCCGCGAGCTGCTGACCGCCGAGCAGCTGGGGCGGATCACCGCGCTGTTCGGGCGGGGCGCTGCCGAGCGAGTGGTGATCGAGCGCGCCTGGGCGCTGGAGTCCAGGCTCCGCAAGCTGGAACAGCTCGGCTCGGCGCCGGCCAGCCTGCCGCCGAGCCGGCTCAGGGTCGCGTGGCTGGACCGGCGCCCCGGCATGCTGGGCAACAAGGTGCTCGGCACGTACATGACGGTCGCGCTCACCCACATGCTGCGCCAGGCCGGGTCCGGCCGGCCGTGGGAGCACACGCTGTGCGTTCTCGGCGCCGAGAAGCTCCACGGGGAGGTACTCGACCGGCTGCAGGACGCCTGCGAGACGTCGAGAACCGGGCTGGTGGTGGCGTACCGGTCGATCCCCGCGCACGTCCAGGAGCGGCTGGGCCGGGGGAACGCGGCGGTCGCGTTCATGCGTCTCGGTAACGCGCAGGACGCCAAGGTCGCGAGCGAGCAGATCGGCACCGAGCACCGATTCGTGCTCACCCAGCTCACCGACACCGTAGGCGCCTCCCTGACCGACACGGCCGGCGACTCCTACACCAGCACGGTCGGCACGGCGGATTCGGTCGCCGACTCGGTATCGGTGAGCCACACCTCGGGGCGCAGCCGGGGGCGCGGCCGCAGCCAGCAGGGCGGGCTCGCGCCATTCGGCGACTTCACCGGCACGGCCAGCCGGGACTCCAGCGTCTCGCTGGGCACCTCCGACTCCAGATCCATGACCGAGGGCATCAACTCGAGTACCTCGTGGGGAGTGAGCACGTCGAAGGCCCTCAGCGCCAACGCCTCGCTGGCCAGCACCTCGCAGCGATCACGCGAGTTCCTGGTCGAGCAGCATGAGCTGCAGCAGCTGCCGCCGAGCGCGGTGATCATCACCTATGCCTCGCAGGCAGGGCGCCAGGTCGTGCTGGCGGACGCCAACCCCGGGATCATCACGCTGCCGACGGCGACCCTGCTGAGCGTGGATGAGGCGCGCAACGCGGCGGTGGCGCGAAGCCGGCCGGCGATGGCGCACGGCCAGCCGGCGGAGTCTGGCCCGGACCCGGGCCCTGACCCCGGCCCTGCCGTGCCGGGGCAGGAGCCGCCGAACCTCGGGCCGCCCCCGGACCGCCTGGACTGGCGCCGGCGCCGGTGAAGTCCATGCCGGTGCCACGGGCGGCAGGCTGCGTGCCACGGGCGGCAGGGCTCGCCAGGCATGCCCGTGGCACACTCGGGTGCTATGCAGCGACCGTTTCGTCAGGTAGACGTCTTTACTGCCGAGCCGTACCGGGGCAACCCGGTGGCCGTGGTGCTCGACTCCGAGGGCCTGACCGAGGAGCAGATGCGTCGGTTCGCGCGCTGGACGAACCTGTCGGAAACGACATTCGTGCTGCCACCGGACGCGGCAGGCGCCGACTACCAGGTGCGGATCTTCACGCCGACCATGGAACTGCCGTTCGCGGGTCACCCGACGCTGGGCACCTGCCACGCCTGGCTGTCGGCGGGAGGTGCCCCGCAGCAGGCCGGCGTGATCGTGCAGCAGTGCGCGGCGGGACTGATCACGGTGCGCCAGACAGCCGACGGACTCGGGTTCGCCGCGCCCCCGCTCGTGCGCTCTGGCCCGGTCGAGGAGACTGTCGTCGAGCATGTGGCGGCCGTGCTGGGGATCGGCCGCCACGAGATCATCGGCGCGCAGTGGGCCGACAACGGCCCGGGCTGGGTGGCAGTGCTGCTGGGCAGCGCGCAGGCGGTGCTCGCGCTGCGCCCCGGCGTGGTGGACCTCGACGTGGGAGTGGCGGGCGCCTACCCGCCGGGCTCGCCGCAGGCGTTCGAGGTACGGGCCTTCTGCCCCAGCGACACAGGCACTACCGAGGATCCGGTCACCGGGAGCCTGAACGCCGCGCTGGCCCAGTGGCTGCTGGGAGCCGGCCTGGCTACCGCGCCTTACGTGGCGAGCCAGGGAACGGTGCTGGGGCGCCTCGGGCGCGTGCACATCTCCCGCGACGGCGATGGCACGATCTGGGCAGCGGGCGGGACCATCACCTGCGTATCCGGCGAGGTGGAGCTGTAACCGCCATCCGCAGGGAGACCGGCGGGGGAGGGGCTGAGGGAGGCCGGCGGGGCGCGAGGTCAGCGGGCCGGCGGGGGAGGGGCGGAGGGAGGCCGGCGGGGCGCGAGGTCAGCGGCCCAGCGGGGCCAGCGAGGTCAGAGGGCCAGCGAGGTCAGAGGCGCTCGCCGGCCCGGACCGGCGCGCTGATCGTGTTGCCTTCCGGCGCCAGCGGGCACTGCCACGCGGGGCTGTAACGGCAGGACGGGTGGTAGAGGAAATTCATGTCGATGACCAGAACGTCGGGTTCGCCACCGAGGTCGGCGCCCTTGGCCGTGTCCAGCACGTAACGGCCGCCGCCATAGCTGGTGACTCCCGCGGTGCCGTCACGCAGCGGGAGGAACAGCCCGCCCGCGTACTGCTGCAGCCACCACACATCGATGCTCGCGTCCAGCGGCGAGGGCAGTTCTACCCGGCCGATGAGCCGCAGCGATGCCATGCCATCCCCGTCGGCCGGTATCGACAGCCGCGTCGGCTCGGGCACAGGCAGCAGCGGCAGCTCGAAGCGGAGGTCCGGGTCGTAGGGCCAGTACGGCAGGCCGATCGCGCGCAACGGGTCGTCTGGCAGCAGCGGACTCTGCGGATGGGTCCGGAAGAGCTCGTCGCGGCGAGAGCGCCACAGCGCGTGACCGCGCTCGGGCTTGTCCTGCTCGCGCACCGCCGCGTAGAGCTCGCTGATCTCTCGTCGCCAGCCCGCTAGCTCCAGTTCCGCGCGCACTGTGCCGCCCCCCATGTGGCTTGCCCCGTCTGATGCAGAACGTCCGGTAATCACGACCGGTTCACCGATCCTGGTAGCACGGGGACCGCTTGCCTGATAGGCACGCACTGTGAGCGCGACTTCGGGGATCGTTGGCAGCGGCGCGGCCGGGCCGTGGTATCGGGTCGAGGCCATCACGGCCAGCTGCCTCGGCGGGACCGCGGAGCGTGATTACGCCTCGGTACTGCCCGCCGCGCTGAACGCCGCCTTGCACCGCCGCCCGTTCGTGGCGGGATGGCTGTCGCGCGGCGGCGGGGCACCGCTCGAGCTGATCACCAACGCCGGCCCGCTGCCGACGGCTGCCTCCGCCAGCCTGTATAGCCCAGGACGCCGCGATCGGGAACTGGCTAACGGGCATCAGGGGTCGCCGGATCGGGAGATGCGGCACGGCGCGCCACAGGCGCCGGACGGCAGGCCAGGGTCGCCGGGCGGCGCACCAGGATCGCCGGGGTCGCCGGGCGGCGCACCAGGAGCGCCAGGGTCGCCAGCGTGGCCGGGCGGCGTGCCGGGACCGGCGGGCGGCGCCGATGAGCTCCTGTTCCCCTGGGGCGCCCGCGGCCGTCCGTTCACGGCCAGCCTGCTGGCCGACCTGGACCGGCTGGTCTGGGCGCCATGTCCCGGCCGCCAGGCACCCCAGCTCCTCGGCGAGACGGCCGGCGGCGGGCAGAACTCCTGGCCGGGCTGGGCGTCTCAGCAGGGGACCACCGGCCACGGCAGCGGCTACGGCGGCAACAGCCGCAATGGCGGCAACGGCCCGGCGCCGAGCCTGTTCGAGTCCGCGCTGCTGACGCTGATGGCCAGGCCGTTCGGCTGGCTGGTCGTCGCGGAGCCCACGGAGGAGATCGACGCCGAGATCTCCGAGCTGCGCACGCAGCTCAACGTGCTGCGCCGGTACGAGGAGGAGCACGCGAGGTTCGACGTCGACCGCGCGGGGCGCAGGCTCGCCGAGCTGGACGCCTACCGCGAGGCCGGGCTGTGGAACGTGCGGGTGCTGGCCGGGGCGGCCAGCGAGGCCGAGCTGAGCCTGATCGCGCCGGTGCTGGTCGGCTCGGTGGACCTGCACGCCCACCCCTACCGGCTGCGGACCGCCGAGGGCGCCCTGGACCTGGCCGACGCGCTGGCGGCCAAGCTGGCCAACCCCTCCGACGGCTCGCAAGTGCCGTTCGCCGCCACGGCCGGAACCCTGGCCGCGCTCACCGGCCTGCCGCGCCGCGAGGTGCCGGGGGTCCGGGTGCTGGACTCCGGCTTCTTCGACGTCACCAGCGAGACCGCGGATCAGCATGCCATCGAGCTGGGCGCCATCCTGGACGGCCAGGACCGGCCTGTGGGCACCTTCCGGGTACCGCTGGCCACCCTCAACCGGCACGCCTTCGTGACCGGCGCCACCGGCTCGGGCAAGTCGCAGACGGTCCGGCACATGCTGGAGCAGCTGTCCGGCGCGGGCATTCCCTGGCTGGCCATCGAGCCGGTGAAATCGGAGTACGCGGCGATGGCCGGCCGGCTCGGTGACACCGGCCAGGTGACGGTGATCAACCCGTCCGACCCGGCGGCGGTGCCGCTGTCGGTGAACCCGCTGGCTCCGGAGCCCGGTTACCCGGTGCAGGCCCACATCGACATGGTCCGCGCGCTGTTCCTGGCGTCGTTTGACGCCCACGAGCCGTTTCCGCAAATTATGTCGCAGGCGCTGCAGCGAGCGTACGAGGCCTGCGGCTGGGACCCGGTGACCGGCGCGGGCCTGCCCGGCTCCACGGCCGCGCCGGCGGTGCCGACGCTCGCCCGGCTGCAGCGTGCCGCGCTGGAGGTGATCGAGGACGTCGGGTACGGCCGGGAGCTGCAGGCCGATGTCCGCGGTTTTGTCGACGTGCGGCTGCGATCGCTGCGGACCGGCTCGGCGGGCAGGTTCTTCGAGGGCGGGCACCCGGCCGACATCGGCGAGCTGCTGCGCCGCAACGTGGTGCTCGCGATCGAGGATGTCGCCAACGACGAGGACAAGGCATTCCTGATCGGGACGCTGATCATCAGGATCGTGGAGCACCTGCGGCTGCGCTCCCGCGCCGAGCCGGGCGACGGCCTGCGGCACGTCATCGTGATCGAGGAGGCGCACCGGCTGCTGCGGGCCGGCCGGGAGGGTGCCAGCGGGCACGCGGTCGAGCTGTTCGCCAGCATGCTGGCCGAGATCCGCGCCTACGGCGAGGGCATCGTGATCGCCGAGCAGATCCCCGCCAAGCTCGTCCCCGACGTGGTCAAGAACACCGCGCTCAAGGTCCTGCACCGGCTGCCGGCGGCCGACGACCGGCAGGTCGTGGGCGCCGCGATGAACCTGGACGATGATCAGTCCCGGCAGGTGGTCTCGCTGCAGCCGGGCGTGGCGGCCGTATTCGCCGACGGGATGGACCGGCCGCTGCGCATCCGGGTGCCGTTCGGCGGGGACCGGGAGCGGGCCTGGGCCGGCGACGAGAGCCTCGCGCCGCTGGTGGCGGGCAGGCGATCACCGGCCTGCGGGGCCGCGTGCACCGCTGGCCGCGCGTGCACCCTGCTCGAGCTGCGGTCGGCTGACCTGCTGGCCGGCGCGCCGGAGGACGCGTGGCTCCGGGTGTGGACCGAGGCGCTGGTCCTTGCGTTCCTCACCAACCGGCCGCTGCCCCTGGTGCCGGCGGCGCTGCGGCAGCGGTGGGCGGGCCTGGCCGCGCGGCTGCGGGAATGCCTGCTGGCTTCGGCGATTGACCGGGCGCTGCAAGGCCGGGCCCAGACCGTGCGAGCTGCCTTTGATCCAGAACGGCTCGCGGCCGCCATTGCCGTCACCGCGCAGCGCTTGCTCAGCGGCGGTCAGGGCGCCGGCACCCGGACCGGTCCCGGCTGGGTTATCCCGCAGCTGCAGTGGCTGCACGAGATCGAGCGGGTGTGCCCGATGGGGAGCGGGCCACCGGATCCCTTTGCCCCGGCGCCACGGCTGGAATTCGCCCTGGCCGGGCTGGCCGACCGCCCGGACATCAAGATCGGGCAGCGAGTCAGCGGCCTGCGCCGTCATTCGCTGTCGATGGAGCTCGGGCGCAACCGGGTGCCCGCCTGGACCGTCCTGCTCGGCGAGGATGACCAGCGCGGGTTCAGCGACGACCTGGAATCGGTCATGATCGGCGCCAGCCATCGGGGACAGCTGCGGCAGGCCGCTGGCGAAATGGGAATCGCCGGATGGCTCGAGGCCGTGCTGTCCTGGCCGCGCAGATTCATCGTCGGAGAAGACGATCAGCTGGCCGGATCGGCGCGCGAGCGGCACCCCGTGGGCAGATAGCATCTGCGGCAATGAGCAAGCTTCCGCTGCGCGCGCGCCTGGCCACCTCCATCGCAGGCGCGGCCGGAACGGTGTCACGGCTGACGGGCCGCGGTGACGGGTCGGTCATCGGTGGCGTCGTCGGCCTGCGGGTGGAGCCGGACCTGCTCAGGCTCCTGGCCGCCGGGCGCCGGATCGTCCTGGTCACCGGGACGAACGGCAAGACGACCACCACCCGGCTGATCACGGCCGCCCTGGGCGCGCTCGGCCAGGAAGTGGCGTCCAACGCCTTCGGCGCGAACATGGAGGCAGGTCTCGCCTCAGCCCTCGGGCGCGCTCCCCATGCCCCGTACGCGGTCCTGGAGGTCGACGAGCGGTACCTGCCCGCGGTGATCACGGCGACCAGCCCGAGGGTGGTTGCCCTGCTCAACCTCAGCCGGGACCAGATGGACAGGGCGGCGGAGATCTGGCTGATCGCCAGGCGCTGGCGGGAGGCGCTGGCCGAAGCGAGCGACTGCCGGGTCATCGCCAACGCGGATGACCCGCTGATCGCCTGGGCAGCCGGCGCGGCCCAGCAGGTGACCTGGGTGGCGGCGGGCCAGCAATGGCACGAGGACTCCTGGTGCTGCCCGGAATGCGGCTCGCACCTGCGCCGGGATGAGCTCGGCTGGCGCTGCGGCGAATGCGCCTTTGCCCGGCCGCCGGCCAGGTGGGTGCTCGACGGCGATGCTGTCATCGACGCCGCCGGCCAGGTCAGGGAACTCTCGCTGGCGCTGCCCGGCCGGGCGAACCGGTCCAACGCGGTGATGGCGCTTGCGGTGGGCGACTTCTTCGGCGCGAATCTGGATCAGGCGCTGCCGAGGCTCCAGGAAGTCACCTCTGTGGCCGGCCGCTACACCCAGGTCGAGCGGCGCGGCCGGAACCTGCGGCTGCTGCTGGCCAAGAACCCGGCCGGCTGGCTCGAGGCGTTTGATGTGCTCAGCCCGGGCCCCGGGCCGGTGCTGCTGGCCGTCAACGCCCAGGTGCCGGACGGCAAGGACACGTCCTGGCTGTGGGACGTTGACTACCGCGTGCTGCGCGGCCGGCCGGTTCTTGTCACCGGCGAGCGCCGGCTCGATCTGGCGGTCAGGCTCGAGGCCGACCAGGTGGCGTTCGAGCTGACGGACGGGCTGGACGATGCGGTGGACCGGGTCCCGGCCGGGAACCTGGATGTCATCGCGAACTACACCGCGTTCCAGCACATCAGGACCATCCTCGGACGCGCCGAATGAGCGCCGATCGCCAGAAGCGCCGAATGAGCACGGAGGCGAGCCGATGACCACGCCGCACAAGCCACGACACGCGGCGCCCTCGCCGCCGGACGCCGGGCGCGAGGACGAGGCGCTTGCGGGACCGGAGCGGCCGGAGCGGCCGGAAGGGCTGGAGCAGCCAGAGGGACCGGAGCGGCTGGAGCGGCCAGAGGGGCTGGAGCAGCCAGAGGGACCGGAGCGGCTGGAGCGGCCGGAGGGACCGGAGGGACCGGAGGGACCGGCAGGATGGCAGGCCCCTGGACCGGACGGGCCGGCGAGCTGGGCGACCACCTCAGCGCAGGCGGAAGCTGCGGCGTCCATGAGCGGCCAGCCCGGCCCGGCTATCGCCCCGCCTGCTACGCCGGCTATCGCCGCGCCTGCTACGCCGGCTGGCGCCGCGCCTGCTGTGCCCGCGGATGCGGTGCCTGCGGATGCGGTGCCTGCGGATGCGGTGCCTGCGGATGCGGTGCCTGCGGATGCGGCGCTGCCGGATGCGACATGGCCGGACGCGGTGCGGCCGGAGCGGATACGGCCGGAGCGGGTGCGGCC
>Ga0209871_1000165_pt1 | contig 20607 bp, 21 predicted proteins | sample OrgsoiDNA2013045_FD_185795 | JGI IMG/M metagenome (GOLD analysis project Ga0209871, IMG submission 185795) | Permafrost soil microbial communities from the Arctic, to analyse light accelerated degradation of dissolved organic matter (DOM) -... | ecosystem: Environmental > Terrestrial > Soil >... | reverse complement strand
GTATTGACGCGCGGAGGCGTGACATTGTTCGGTTGCGCCGGCGACAGCAGCGGGAACACCAGCTCGGCGAAGCGGTAGGCTTCTTCGAGATGCGGATAGCCCGACATGATGAACGTATCGATGCCGACCTCCTGATATTCCCGAATCCGCGCCGCCACGGTTTGGGGATCGCCGACCAATGCCGTTCCCGCGCCGCCGCGCACCAGACCGACGCCGGCCCAGAGGTTCGGGCTGATCTCGAGCTTGTCCCGGCGTCCGCCATGCAGTTGCGCCATGCGCTGCTGGCCGACCGAGTCCATCCGCGAAAAGATCTTCTGCGCCGAGGCAACGGTCTCGTCGGTGACGTGCTGAATCAATTCGTCGGCAGCTTTCCAGGCTTCCGCATTGGTTTCGCGAACGATCACATGCAGGCGGATGCCAAAGCTGAGGGTACGCCCGCGCCTGGCGGCGACGGCTTTCACGCGCGCGACCTTTTCGGCTACCTGCGCCGGCGGCTCGCCCCATGTCAGGTATTTGTCGACGGTGTCGACCGCGACGTCGATGCCGGCGTCCGACGATCCGCCGAAATACAGCGGCGGGCGCGGCGATTGCACCGGCGGAAACAACAGCCGTCCGTCCTCGATGCGGATGTGCTCGCCCTCGACATTGACGGTCTTGCCGGCGAGCAGGTCGCTGTAGATGTTGAGAAACTCGCGGGTCACGACGTAACGCGCGTCATGGTCGAGGAAGATGCCGTCGCCCTTGTTCTCGACGGGATCGCCCCCGGTGACGACATTGATCAGCAAGCGTCCGTTCGACACCCGGTAGAGCGTGGCGGTCATGCGCGCGGCGACGCTGGGCGATTGCAGGCCGGGACGCACCGCCACCAGATAGCGCAGCCGCTCGGTCCAGGGCGCCACCGCCGACGCGACCACCCAGGAATCCTCGCAGCTTCGCCCGGTCGGCAGCAGCACGCCGAAATAGCCCAGTTGATCGGCGGCCTGCGCGATCTTGCGCAGATAGTTGAAGTTGACCTCGCGTCCGCCGGTGGTGGTGCCGAGATAGCGGCCGTCGCCATGGGTCGGCAGGAACCAGAGCATTTTGGCATTGGAAGTGACATGGTTCGTCATGATCAGGATCCCGGCTTGCGTTGAACGTCCGAAACCGTGATGGCTTTCGGCAGCAGACCGAGCCCGAGGAAGGTATCGGCGATGCGCTGCTGGCTCGCGATCACCTCATCGCTGATTGGCAAAATCCCGTATGATTCGCGCTTCAGCGACACCGCGAGCACCGATGGAGGCAAGCCGATCGAGGCGCTCAATTGCGCGGCGACGGTCTGGATATTGTTCCTGGTCCATTCATCGGCCTCGTTCAGCGCTTCGAGGACGACATCGACCGCCTTGGCGTCGCCAGCGAGAAACTTCTTCGACGAGAAATAGAACTGATGATTGGCGACGAGACCGGTCCCGTCGGCAAGAATGCGCGCGCCAGTCGAGGCTTCGGCTGCGGCTTCATAGGGATCCCAGATCACCCAGGCATCGACGGAGCCACGTGTGAAGGCGGCGAGCGCATCCGAGGGTGCCAGAAACACCGGCTGGATGTCGGTGTATTTGAGACCGGCCTTCTCCAGCGCCTTCACCAGCAGGTAGTGAACGTTGGAGCCTTTATTCAGCGCGACCTTTTTGCCTTTCAGGTCGGCAACGGAAATGAGAGTGCTGTCCTTGGGAACGAGTATCGCCTCGCCTTGCGGGGCCGGCGGATCGTAGGCGAGATAGACCAGCGGCGCGCCGGCCGCCTGCGCAAAGATCGGCGGTGTTTCACCTGCGACGCCAAAATCGATGGCGCCGACGTTAAGGGCTTCGAGCAACGGCGGCCCGGAGGGGAATTCCGTCCATGAAACCTTGTAACCGAGCGGCTTGAGTTTTTCTTCCAGCGAGCCCTTGCCCTTGAGCAGCACCAGCTTGCCGTATTTTTGAAAGCCGATGCGAACAACCTTGTCCTGGCCATAACTGGCGCCAACTCCGGCCAGCGCCGTCGTCATCGACAGCACCGCAATGGCGACCGCTCGTTTAAACCAACGCATGTTTCAATCCTCTGTGACGGATGTTGTGAGGGTCAGCTCAGGTCTGCACCGGCTTCCAGACCGCGTCGCGAACCACGACCGGCCTTGGAATGAGACCCAACTTGAAGAAGCGATCGGCCACACCTTGCTGGATGGCAACGATATCGTCGGTGATCGGGCCGACGGCAAAGGACGAGCGGTTGGCGGCAACCGTCTGGATATCAAGGGGAATGCCGGTGATCGCACTCAATGACTTCGCCACCTCCTCGCGGTGCGCTTCGGCCCAGTTCGCGGCCGCGGACGTCACGTCGATGATTTGCTGCAGGATCGGACCATGGTTCTTCGCAAAATCCCGGTTGGCGAGATAGAACGAGTTGGTCCTGGTGATCTCGGAGGCGTTGACGAGAATGCGGCCGTTTTGCTTGATTTCGCCGATCGCGAAATAGGGATCCCAGATCGACCAGGCATCGATGCTGCCGTTGGCGAAGGCCGGGCCGGCATCCGGCGGCGTCAGGTAGACCGGTGTTATGTCGGCGTAGGCAAGACCGGCTTTTTCGAGCGTTTGCACGACGATATTGTGGGCACTGGAACCTTTGGTGAAGCCGACGCGCTTGCCTTTCAAATCCGCGATGGTGCGGATCGGGGAATTGTTCTGAACCAGAATGCCCTGCCCGTTGGTGACCGGCTGACCCGCGGCATAGACGATGGCCGCACCCGCCGACTGCGCGAAGATCGGCGGCGAATCGCCGACCGCGCCATAATCGATGCTGCCGACGTTCATCGCCTCCAGCATCGGCGGGCCCGAGGAGAACTCGACCCACTTCACCGCAATCCCCTGCGATGCGAAATGTTTCTCGAGCGTGGCCTGTTGCCGCGCGATCACCAGCACGCCGTTCTTCTGATAGCCGATGCGGATTTCCGTAACCGCCGTTTGCGCGCGCACCTGTCGCGACAGCGCGGCAATTGCCGCGGCCGCAACGGACAGTTTCAAGAATTCCCGACGCTTCATCGCGGTCTCCTGGCCAGAATGCCGCAACTCCGCGCGATCATTCAGTGCGGAGATGATGGTGCTGCTTCGGAAACGTGTCGAGTGCTCTGCAAAAATAGCAATGCGCGCGCTGTCGTATCGGCAATCGGCACTGCATTTATTTCAACACCTCTCCCCGAGGCAGGTTCAATTTTTCCTCTACAAAATGTGAACGGACCGCAATCGATCCGGCCAGCACCGATATGTTCCATTGGTGCTGCTCCATGCTGGGTTAGCGGCCGGTTGCCGGCCAGCGCGCGCAGCAGCATGTAAAGCGGCGGCGGGAAACTCTATTCGGCCGCAACTCCCTTGGCGAGGCGACGCTCGGCGATCAGCTTGCGTGTCAGCGGAATCAGCTCGCGGCCATATTCGATGGCGTCGATCAGGGGATCGAAGCCGCGAATAAGAAAATGGCTGACGCCCAGATCGTAATAGTCGCCAAAAACTTCGGCGACCTGCTCGGGCGTTCCGACCAGTGCCGTGGTGTTGCTGTTGGCGCCGGTGAGTTTTGCGATCTCGGTCCAGAGGCGCTTGTCGATGCGGGTGCCCTGCTCGGCCAATGCCAGCAGCCGCCTCGCACCCGCGGTCGCATGACCGTCAGCCGGTCTGCGATAGCCGGTCTTGTCCTGCACGGCCGTTGCCCGCGCCAGAATCTCCTCGGCTTTTGCCCAGGCCTTTTCCTCGGTGTCGGCAAGGATTGGCCGAACCGACAGACTGAATCTCGGAGTGGGCCGTCCATGCGTCGCCGCGGCAAGCTGAACCCGCGCGGTGACATCGCGCACCTGCGCATAGGATTCGCCCCACAGCGCAAAAGTGTCGGCATGCTTTCCCGCAACCTCAATCGCGGCATCGGAGGCACCGCCGACGAAGATAGGAATGCCTTCGCTGCGAAATGGTTTGACCTGCGAAAAGCCGTTCTGCACCTGGTAGTATTTGCCATTGTACGAAAACGGTTTTTCACTGGTCCATTCCAGCCGAACCACATCGAGAAATTCATCGGTGCGGGCGTAACGCTCGTCCTTGTCGTCGATGGTGTTGCCATCCTGCTTCAGCTCGGTGGCATTGCCGCCGGTGATGACATGCAGGGCCACCCGGCCACCGGAAAGCTGGTCGACCGTCGCAAGCTGCCGGGCAATCAGCGTCGGTGCGGTAAAACCCGGCCGCTGTGCGATCAGCACCTTGAGCCGGTCGGTCACGCCCAGGGCGTGCTGGCCGACCTGCAGGCAGTCCGGCGAGGTGGAATGAAATGCCAGCAGCGCGCGGTCGAACCCGGCGGTTTCATGCGCTTTGGCTACCGTCTCGATGTAACGGCGATCGAGAACAGGACCGCTCCGAACGATGGTCTCGGATGAATTGTTGTTGGTGATAAATCCGATGAATTCCACTGACATTGGCAGCTCCCGGGCTCCAGTATTCTTGCATGCATATCAAATTCCGAGCGCCAGCCGCCCGGCGTTGATCCGCGTCGCGTCGTCCTGAGGCGTATGAACGCGCCCGCACAGTACGTCACGATAGTATCTTTCGAGCGGGTTGGCACGCGTCAAACCGTGATTGCTGGTCAGCGACAGCGCCTCCTCGACCACCGCAACCGCGTTATTCGTGACCGTGAGCTTGACGATGTTGGATTCGGATGCACTGAACACGACGCCGTCGTCGAAATCTCCGGCAAAACTGTCGATCAGGCGCGCGTTGACGGCCAGCCGCGCCTCGATGCCGCCGACGACCTCCTGCATCCGCGGCAGCGTCGCCAGCGACGCCCCGAGGTTGGATGGCACCCGGCTTTTCAGAAATTCGATCAGCCAGTCGCGCGCGGCGCGGGCGACGCCATCATAAATCGCGGCGACGAAAATTGCATGAACCGTCGCCTGGGTGAAATCCGGCGTCAGCCACTCATCGGGCTTGCGAACATCGATTTCGTGGTCGAGCGGAAACAGGACGTCGTCGAAGACGACATCATGGCTGCCGCTGGCGCGCAGCCCGAGATGGTCCCAGGTCTCGACAATGCGCGTCCCCGGCAATCCCGCCGGAACGAGAAACAGGCCGACGCGTACGGCCGGCTCGTCCGTTCGCGCCCACACCGCGTACCATTTCAGGATCGGCGCGCCCGTCGAATAGATCTTTCGGCCAGAGAGCCGCCATCCGGTCGCGGTCCTCCGCGCGATCGTCGCCGGCAGGCCGCCGCGCGACGGCGAGCCCAGATCGGGCTCGACCCGCAGGGCGTTGATCAGCGCCACGCCTTCGACGGTTTCGCGTGCCAGCTTGCGTGCAAGGCGACCCGGCCAGCGCGTGCTTCTCGCCATCACCAGATGCTGAATGTAATGCATCGACAGCACCAGTGCCGTCGACGGATCGGCCTTTCCGAAGATGTTGATGATGCGCGCCGCATCGAGCGCGCCGGCGCCGGAGCCACCCAGCGCCGTCGGCACGGTCAGCGCCAGCAATCCCGCCTCGGACAGCTGATTGAAATTCTCGAACGGAAAGCTCGCCTCGCGATCATGCAGAGCGGCCGTCGCGGCAAATTCGGAAGCAAGCAGTTTTGCACAGTCGAAGATCGCCGGCGTTGCGTCCGTAAAAAATTCCTTGCGCATGGAGTTGCCTGGCGCGCTCACCATGTTGCGTCCAATCCCAACAGCCCCAGAATGTTCCGGCGCAGTTCCGCCAATATGGGATCGCCCCGGTGCCGCGGATAAGGACGATCGACCGCGATGTCGGCCTTGATGCGCGCGGGGCGGTCGCTGAGCACGATCACGCGATTGGCCAGAAACACCGCCTCCTCGACATCATGGGTCACCAATAGCGTGGTGAATCCGCTGCGCCGCCAGAGCGAGGCGATTTCCGCCTGCATGGTGATGCGCGTCAGCGAGTCGAGCTTGCCGAGCGGCTCGTCGAGAATGAGTATTTTGGGATCGTTGACCAGCGCCCGCGCCAGTGCGACCCGCTGCGCCATGCCGCCGGAAAGCTGGTGCGGATAGGCATTGCGAAATTCCAAGAGGCCCACGAGATCGATGGCTGCATCGACCCGGTGTCGCTGGTGCTTGAGGATTCCCTGGGCTTCGAGCCCGAGCGCGACATTGTCCCACACCTTTCGCCATGGAAACAATGTCGGGTCCTGAAACACCACGACCCGCGACGGAAACGGCCCCGTGATCGAATCGCCATCCTCGCGCAAGCTGCCCGACCGTGGCGGCTCAAGCCCCGCGACCAGGCGCAGCAACGTCGATTTTCCGCATCCGGACGGACCGAGCAGCGCGACGAATTCACCTGGTTTCACACGGAAGCTGATGTCATCCAGTACGGGAAGAACGGCCCCATCGATGTCGAACGCATGGCTGACGGCTTCGACATCCAGCGATGCTCCGGCAACGGCCGGCGCGGCGCGGTCGGCAGTCGCGAGCGCTACCATTTCACGACGCCCTTTTGCCAGACCAGCAGCCGGTCGCGTGTCCGAAACAGCAGCGTGATCGCGCCCGAGCATAACAGCGACATCACGATCAGCGCGGCATACATGTTCGAATAGGCTGCCCAGCCCTGGGCCCACTGCAGATACCAGCCAAGACCGGCCTTGACGCCGATCATTTCGGCGACCACCAGCACGGCGAAGGACGACCCGAGGCCCATGAACAGGCCGACGAAGACGTGTGGCAGCGCCGCCGGGATCGCGACTTTCAGAACGAGGAACGATGGCTTGGCGCCCAGGGTTCGCGCCACGTCGTAATAGGCATTACTCACGCTCGCCACGCCGGACCAGGTCAACACCGTGACCGGAAATCCGGTCGCGAGCGCAATCAGGAACGTGCTCGCGCTCCAGCTCGACGGAAAGGTGAAGAACGCGAACGGAAGCCATGCCGTCGCCGGCAACGGCCCGATGAATCGCAGAACCGGGTGTACCCAGTAGCCGACGCTGCGCGACCACCCGATCGATACGCCGGTCAAAAAGCCGGCCGCCGCACCGATGGCGTAGCCGCCGAGCTGAAGTTTTACCGACGCGAAAACACTATCCAGCAGTTTTGGCAGATCATCGGTATATACTTCGATGATCGCCTGCGGCGGCGGAAAGAACGGCAGCGGCAGCCACGCGAATTTTGCGGTGGCGATCTCCCACAGGGTCAAAAATAATCCGAGCGCCAGCAGCCACGGCGCACGCGCTTGCAGCCCTACTCCAAAGCGGCCGAGCCATTGTCCGCTTGCCGTCGCTGCAAGGATACCGCCAGCAATGACAAAGGCGGCGATCGCAAGTGCATGGGTACGCGACCAATCGCCCAAATCCTCCCACAGCAAGCACGAGAGCCCGAAGCCAATCCATGCCGCGGTTGCGGATACGGCGGTTCCACTGGCCAGAAACCACGTCGGAAGTGACAGCGGACGGCCTGCGAACGCCGCGCCCTCCTCTACCGATTGCGGCAACGCGACCGTCTTAGACGCCGAATACGTCGACATAGATCCGCTCCGCAAATTTCGCTGTATCGGTGCTCGGCTTGAAGACGGAGACGAGCTTCAGATCGTCCGCATAGGCCTTCAGCTCCTGCTTGAGCACGGACCCCACCGGGTGGTGATGATGGGTGTGATAGCGGACCATCGCCTGCAGATCCCCGGGGCTCGCGGTCTTGGGCGCGTAGGGTTGGAACGAAGCCGCGGCCTTGTCCGGGTTCTGCGAGGTGAACATCGCCGCATCGAGCAGCGCCTGCGTGATCGCCCGCGCAACCAGCGGCTCCTCGCGCACAAGACTGCCGCGCAATCCGACGATGCAGCAGCTCTTGTCCTTGTAGTCGCCATCGAGATTGGAGGCGACTTCCTTGTAGGCGCTGTCCTTCAGCCAGAGATAGGCGATCGGATCCGAGGCGAGGAACGCCTGGACTTCCCGCTTCTCGACGGCGAGTTGCAGCAGATTGCCCGGATAGGCTCGCCAGTCGACGTCCTTGTTCGGGTCGATGCCTTGCTTCGCGAGCTGAATCGAGAAGAAGTTCTTGTCCGGTCCTGCGAGATCGCCGACCGCGACGATCTTGCCTTTCAGGTCGGCAAGCTTGTCGACACCCGAATCGCTGCGCGACAGAACGCGCATGCAGCCGCCATGGGTGCCGGCGGCGATCTTGACGTCAAAACCCTGCTCAAGCGGCTTCAGCCAGCGCAACGCCATGCCGAGACCCGCATCGGTCTTGCCGGTCGCGATCGCCTCCAGCAATTGGTAGGTCGAGCCGCTGTAATTGACCAGCTCGACGTCGAGATTCTGCTTCTGGAAGAAACCATGATCGATGGCGACGGGGAGCGGCGCGAGGCAGACCGCGCCGGCATTCCAGGACAATTTCAGTTTTCGTGGTGCGCCCGTGAGCGGCGCGGCCTCCGATGAAGTCTTGCAGATCGGAAATTCCGAGAAATCGATATTCGGAGTTGCCGCGCGGAACGGAAATGCCTGCGCGCCGAACACGCCTAACGGCGCCGCAAACGCCGCCGCGGCGCCGGCGCGCAACAATGTGCGGCGATCCGGTAACGCACTGTCCCACTTCCTATCTCTCGACATCTTCTTCTCCTGCTGTCGGGCGGCATAGGGCCGCCGTCGGCACAACGCGATGACGTTGCGACCCTGCAATGTTTCACACTGGCATCAGTGAAACTCGGTTCACTCTCGGCGAGACTTCAACTCTCGCTCCGTTGAATTGACGTTCAAATGATGCGCGGCAGCATCGCAATCGTCAATGAAATGGAATTTTGAATGTGCAAGCGAACGGAGAGATTATCTCCATAAGTACAGTGTTGCGCGACGAAACGGTTTTTGCTCAAGCCTCAGTAACGCGTCGTTCAGCGAGTCATTTCATTTACTGCAATCGGGCTGCTCGCAGGCTTTGCGCATCCCTGGGCCGGTGCCAGGCACGCCAGCAGCCGGCCCTTTCTCTTGCGCTTTAGTTCCTGTGAAACACCAGGGTGCGCAGTTCAATGCTCTCGCGCGGCGGCGCATCGAGCGGTGTGGTCGGATCGATAAACGCGCTATGGGGCGCAAAGCGGGCGCGTCCGTCGCTCTTGGAATCAAAGCACTTCAGCAGCAGGATTTCATCGGCCGTCATCCTCGGCACGTAGAACCATTGATGATCGGAATTGTATTTCACCGAATAGGTCTCTCCGATGCGGTTGGGATAGACCAGATCGGCAGCGACCAGTTCGTTGGGCTTTACCGTGCGGGCATCGCAGACCGCCAACGGCGAGTCGAGCAACGGACCTCGAATCGGCCGCCAGAGATTGATGATCTGCACCCTGCCCTCCAGCAGTTGTTCGGCCTCGTCCGGAATGAGATCGCGGACACGCTGCGGACCTGATTTTTCGGTGTGATCGACATGCACGCGCGCAACCGGTTGACGCAGGCCGCCATCGCGGTCGGCCGCGCCTTGAACGCGCTTGCGTACGGTGTGATCGAAGACGAATACCCGGTCAGCGCCGGTCGCGGCCTTGATCAGCCGTTCCGCCTCCGGATAATAGACGCTTCTGACCTCGTCTTCGTCATAGAAGTCCTTTACCGAACTGTTTTGCCGAACCAGGGCAAACCCTTCTCTATCAAGCGAAGCCGTCTCGCCGATCGGACGAATGTCGTGAATGGGCAGGCTGTGCGGCTCGGGCACGATGTTGGACCTCGGCTCGCCGGACGGCGGCTCAAAGGTATAGGTTCGGGGCCTGTCCAGACCAGGCGCCAGATAGTTGAGATCGGCCGTCACGAACGATAACGCTCCGATCTTTTCGTTTTGCAGTCCCATCTTCTTCTCCCTTTTTTGTTGGCTGGTGCGGCTGCTAGAAACGCTCCTTGAACGGCCGCAGATCCAGTTCGTGCGTCCAGGCAGACCGGTGCTGCCCGTGAAGATGCCAATAGGCCTCGGCGATCGCATCGATGTTCAGCAGTCCATCGGCGCCACGTTCGATCCTGAGTTGCGGCGCAGCCGTGTTGAGCTTTTCGCCATCGATGCCGCCGTCGATGACGACGTGCGCGACGTGGATTCCGAGCGGCCCGAATTCGCGCGCCATCGATTGCGCCAGCGAGCGAAGTCCGGCCTTGGCGGATGCGAATGCCGTGAACGGCGGCTTGCCGCGCAGGCTGGCTGTGGCGCCGGTAAAGATGATCGTGCCTTGACCTGACGGCGCCAACCGCCGGGCGGCTTCCCGTCCCACCAGAAATCCGCCAAAGGTCGCGACGCGCCAGGTCTGCTCGAAGAGCTCGGCCGGCATGGTGCGGAAGTCATGGCGAACGTTGTTGCCCGCATTGAACACCACGAGGTCAATGGCGTGGCCGGAAGCCCCGGCGAAATCAAACAGCGCCACCACCTCCGACTCGATCGTGGCGTCGGCGATGAAAGCCTCGGCCTTGCCGCCGCTGCCGACAATGGCGCGAACCACGCGCGCAATTTTTGCTTCGGTGCGCCCGGAAACGATGACGCGCTGACCTTCAACTGCGAACCGCCGCGCGATCGCGGCGCCGAGGCCTTGTTCGGAACCGACCCCCACAACAATAGCCGTGCGTTGAAGCGTGGTCATTGCAGGCATCTCCCGGTTCGATTCAATCTCGGAAAAACTACGAGGCTAAATCTGTATCGACCAGGTAGTCCCGCCAATGGCCCGCGAAAAATAAGATTGCTGTCGCGCAATCCGCGGGCGCTGTGAAAAATTCTTCCAAGGAAAAGGACAGGCGGAGTGAAGTCCTTGTCGAGTCAGGACCAGGCCACCTCGGACCGGACATGCGAGCGTCCTCGGATCAGCGCAGGCCGCTCAAGTATCGTCTTTCGCTGGCGGCCTTTGGAGAATGTTGTGCGAACAATCCAATCAACTTTGGAATTCAAAAATTGCGCCGACGTGACCATAATTGTGCGTCTTCGCTTTTGGAGATGGCGCGTATCGCGGCCATGTGAATTTCATCGTCAGATCGCAGATGATTCAACGACGCACCCTCTATCCGATCAAAATGGCAGCGCTGGTTATCGGCCAGATATCGGTATTGGCCGTGCTGGTCTCGATGTCTCACTAGAAGCAACGAGCACGACCAAACATGATCCCGTTTTATACCGTGCGTCATCTCGCAGGAGAGTTCGAGGAACTCTGCTGCTTTCGACAATTGGAGGACGAAAGCGCGGCGTTGTATTTCAACATCGTCCACGGCGCGAAAGTTCGCAGGCGGTTCACCACCCAAAGGTCCGGCAAGCGATGCGCGGACTATGTGCTCATCGCGAGAGCGACCGGAGCCTGTGGATTGAGCGAAGAAAGAGAAATAACGCTGTTCGATGCCTCGTGATCGAGCAATCCCGCATGGCCCGCGAGAAAACCGTCATCCCGCCGCCACGGCCGCCTTGGCGGGTGCGACGTTCACCGCCAATTTGCCGTAGCGGTCCTTGAAGGCTTCGGTATCGATTTCCTCGAGCTGGATGGCGCCGCTCATCACGCCGGCCTTCCATGCATCGTGCTCGGGATCGGTGCGGAATTCCGGCATCACTTCCTTGGCGAACAATTCGAGCGAGTCGCAGATGTGCTCGTGGCTGTTCTTGCCGGCCTGGTTGAGCAGGATCACCTGGTCGATGTGGGAGCTGCGGAACCGTCGCAACTTCCTGGCGATGGTTTCGGGCGATCCGATCAGGCCGCCGCGCAGCGCCGCCTCCTGCGCTTCGGGATTGTCGCGCTTCCACTTGTTGTATTCGTCCCACATGTTGACGGTGCCCGGCGCGGGACGCGCCCGGTTCTGTCCCTGGCCGTAATAGCGCAGCGCGAACTGGAAGAACGTCGCGCCATCGGCGCGCGCCCTCGCCTCCTCGTCGGTCTTGGCGCACATGAAGAACTACACCAGCGCCATGTTCGGATTGATCTCGTAATCGGCGAGCTTCTTCAGCCGTTTGGTGATGGCGTTGTAATAGGCGTGCACCCAGGCATGCGCGGCATCGGCGCTGACGAACTGGAAGCCGAGCGCACCAAAACCGTTTTGGCCCGCACGCTCGATGGTCGGAAGCTGCGAACATGCCATCCACAATGGCGGATGCGGCTTCTGAACCGGTTTGGGCACGACGTTGCGCAGGGGAATATCGAAATATTTGCCGTGATGCTCGCTGCCGCCCTCCTTGAACATCGGAAAGATGGCGCGGACCGCCTCCTCGAACACTTCCTTCTTGGTTTCCATGTCGCGGCCGAACGGCGTCAGTTCGGTGATCGAGGCGCTTTCGCCCATTCCGAACTCGCAGCGTCCGTTGCTCAGGAGATCGAGTACCGCGACGCGTTCGGCGACGCGTGCGGGGTGATTGGTAGTGAGCTGGAAAATGCCATGGCCAAGCCGGATGTTCTTGGTGCGCTGGCTGGCGGCGGCGAGAAACGATTCCGGTGACGGTGAATGCGAATACTCTTCGAGAAAATGGTGTTCGACCACCCAGGCATGGTCGTAGCCGCAGCGGTCGGCGGTCTCGAGTTGCGTCAGCGCATCCTGGTAGAGCTTGAGTTCATCTCCGGCCACCCACGGGCGAGGCAATTGCAGCTCATAAAAGATGCCGAATTTCATGACGTCTCTCTCCCGCGATCCGTTTGTTGTTTTGCGCAGTGTATTCCCCGGCGGGGCCGAGTCCAGCCTCGAAGAATTCCGCCTGACGAAAACAAACCTCGTGCCGATGCGCGGCTCCGATCGCCGGGACAGCCCAGGTCACAGTGATGACCTCAGGTGATCCGGGTCACCCGATTTGCGCGCTGCTTGATCCAGATCAACGCGGCCGCCGATTGGCGAATTAACGTGTCGCGAGGCAACGGCCCTGACGCCGTCCAGATTCCAAAATTCGAAAGAACGAGACACAGCATGTCCGCCGCTGGCGACGACGCATATGGACGGCCGCGCCGCAGGCGCATGGAAATCTTCGCGTTTCTGTTTTTGACCGCGGTGCTGATGCCGGCCTTCGCGATCGCGGCAGTCGGCAGCTACGGACTAGCCGTCTGGGTTTATCAGATGACGGCCGGTCCACCCGGTCCTCCCGCGCGCTGAGCGCAGCCTTTTCAAGGATCATCATCGTGGCCAGACCTCACACTGCAATCGATCGACGGGCGCTGATCACGGGCCGCCTGCTCAACGCGGATCGGATCGTTGCGCCGCCCGGCGGCGAAATCGCCAGCATTCTGGTGCAGGCCCGGCCGGAGCGCCTCGTCGATGTCGAAGCTGCCATCGTGGCATTGGCCGGATGCGAGATTTACGGCCGCGATCCCAAGGGCAAGCTCGTCGTCGTGGTCGATGCGCCGGACTCAGGCTCACTCGGAACCACCCTCAACACCCTCGCGCTGTTGCCCGACGTCTATTCCGCCTCACTCGTCTTTCACGCCATCGACGTGAGCTGACACTCGAGCATGATCCCGAAAAGCATGCCCTCGGGCCACGACCCGATGGGTGGGAACCGGTTTTCGGAAAAGATCATGCTCAAAAAAGAATCTACGTCGGGAGATTTGTCATGACCGCACCCAAGCTCGACCGCCGCCAGATTCTGAAGCTGGAGGCCGCCGCCATGGCGGCGCTGGCGGGCGGCATGGCTGCTCCGGCGCTGGCGGCGAACCTCGTCACCGAGCGCGCGGAGAGCGAGCTGAAATGGGACAAGGCGCCGTGCCGGTTCTGCGGCACCGGTTGCAGCGTCATGGTGGCGACCAAGGAAAACCGCGTGGTCGCAACCCATGGTGACATAAAGTCGGAAGTCAATCGAGGCCTCAACTGCGTGAAGGGCTATTTCCTCTCCAAGATCATGTACGGCCACGACCGTCTCACCCAGCCGATGCTGCGCAAGACGAACGGCACCTATGACAAGAACGGCGAGTTCACGCCGGTGTCATGGGACGAAGCCTTCGACATCATGGCGGAGAAATTCAAGGCTGCGCTGAAGAAGCGCGGGCCCAGCAGCGTCGGCATGTTCGGGTCGGGCCAATGGACGATCTGGGAAGGCTACGCCGCGCTCAAGCTGATGAAGGCCGGCTTCCGCTCCAACAATCTCGATCCGAATGCGCGCCACTGCATGGCCTCCGCCGCGCTCGGCTTCATGCGCACCTTCGGCATCGACGAGCCGATGGGTTGCTACGACGACATCGAGGCCGCCGATGCCTTCGTGCTGTGGGGCTCCAACACGGCGGAGATGCACCCGATCCTGTGGACCCGGGTTGCCGACCGCCGCCTCAGCGCGCCGCATGTGCGGGTCGCGGTGCTCTCGACATTCGAGCACCGCTCGTTCGACCTCGCCGACATCGGCGCGGTTTTCAAGCCGCATACCGATCTGTACCTGCTTAACGCCATCGCCAATCACATCGTCAAGACCGGACGCGTCAACAGGGATTTCGTAGACAAGCACACGCTGTTCAAGCGCGGGCAGACCGACATCGGTTACGGCCTGCGCCCCGAGCATCCGCTGGAGCAAAAGGCGACCGGCCGCGCCAAGGCCAATGATTCCACCGATATCACGTTCGAGGAATACACAAAATTCATCTCGGACTACTCGATCGAAAAAGCCGCCGAGATGTCGGGCGTGCCCGCCAACCGCATCGAGGCGATCGCGGAATTGTACGCCGACCCCAAAACCAAGGTCACGAGCTTCTGGACCATGGGCTTCAACCAGCATACCCGCGGCGTGTGGTGCAACAATCTCATCTACAACATTCATCTCTTGACCGGAAAAATCTCCGAGCCAGGCAACAGCCCGTTCTCGCTGACCGGCCAACCCTCGGCCTGTGGCACCGCGCGCGAGGTCGGCACCTTCTCGAACCGGCTGCCGGCCGACATGGTGGTGACCAATAAGGCGCATCGCGACAAGGCGGAGCAAATCTGGAAGCTTCCCGAGGGCACCATCCCCGACAAACCCGGCTACCATGCGGTGCTGCAGAACCGGATGCTGAAGGACGGCCTGCTCAACGCCTACTGGGTGCAGGTCAACAACAACCTGCAGGCCGGCGCCAATTCCAACGAAGAGACCTGGCTCGGATATCGCAACCCCGAGAATTTCATCATCGTCTCGGACGCCTATCCGTCGGTGACCGCACTCGCGGCCGATCTCATCCTTCCGACTGCGATGTGGGTCGAAAAGGAAGGCGCTTACGGCAATGCCGAGCGCCGCACCCACTTCTGGCATCAGCTGGTTTCAGCGCCGGGCGCGTCGCGCTCGGACCTCTGGCAGCTGATGGAATTTTCCAGGCGCTTCAAGATCGAAGAGGTATGGCCGGAGGAACTGCTGGCCAAAAAACCCGAATATCGCGGCAAGACAATGTTCGATGTGCTGTACAAAAACGGACAGGTCGACAAGTTTCCGCTGTCCGACATCGAAGCCGGCTATGCGAACGATGAATCCAAAGCCTTCGGCTTCTACGTGCACAAGGGCCTGTTCGAGGAATACGCCTCGTTCGGGCGCGGCCACGGGCACGACCTCGCACCGTTCGATACCTATCACCGCGAGCGCGGCATGCGTTGGCCTGTTGTCAACGGCCAGGAAACCAAATGGCGTTTTCGCGAGGGTCTCGATCCCTATGTGAAGAGCGGCAAGGACGTGGAATTCTACGGGTTTCCGGACGGCAAGGCGCGGATCTTCGCGCTGCCCTACGAGCCGCCGGCGGAATCTCCCGACAGCGAGTATCCGTTCTGGCTGTCGACCGGCCGCGTGCTCGAGCACTGGCATTCCGGAACGATGACGCGCCGCGTTCCCGAACTCTATCGGGCCTTTCCCGAAGCCGTCTGCTTCATGCATCCGGACGATGCGCTGGAAGCAAAACTGCGGCGCGGCGACGAAATCAAGGTGCAGTCCCGCCGCGGCTTCATTCGCACCCGGGTCGAGACCCGCGGACGCAACAAGCCGCCGCGCAACGTCGTGTTCGTGCCGTGGTTCGATGAAGCCCAGCTCATCAACAAGGTGACACTCGACGCCACCGATCCGATCTCGCTGCAGACCGATTACAAGAAATGCGCCGTGCGCATCGAGCGGGTAACCGCGTCATGAACGGGAAATCCTTTGTTGCGGCGCTGGCGATCGTTCTCGCCGCGGCATCCACTTCGCCGCAGGCCCAGACGGTCAGTTCCGGCCTGCGCGGCTCGACCCCGCTCAACGAGGAAGGGCCGGCCGCACCGATGACGCCGATGCGCAACACCGCGGAGCGGGAGACCCGCAACTATCCCGAACAGCCCCCGGTGATCCCGCACTCGATCGACGGCTACCAGATCGACATGAACGGCAACAAGTGCCTGTCGTGCCACGCGCGTGCCCGCACCGGCGAGTCGCAAGCGCCGATGGTCAGCATCACCCACTTCATGGATCGCGACGGCCAATTCCTCGCCTCGGTGTCGCCGCGCCGGTTCTTCTGCACCGAGTGCCATGTTCCGCAGAACCTGGTGACCCCTCCTGTGTCGAATGACTTCGTCGACATCGATTCGATGCTCAGCCGCGCCGCACCGGGAGGACGCCGATGAGCGCGGCCGATCCGGCCGCGCCGCGCCGCTCGTGGCTGACGCGGGTGTGGATGTTCGTCATCGAACTCTGGGATGTGCTGCGCCGGCCGAGTTCGGTGTTCGGGCTCGGCGTGCTGGTGCTGGCGGGCTTCGTCGCCGGCGTGGTGTTCTGGGGCGGATTCAATACCGCGCTGGAGCTCACCAACACCGAGAAATTCTGCACCGGCTGCCATGAGATGCGCGACAACGTGTTCGCCGAACTGAAATCGACCATCCATTTCTCCAACCGCTCCGGGGTGCGCGCGAGCTGCCCCGATTGTCACGTCCCGCACAACTGGACCGACAAGATCGCGCGCAAGATGCAGGCTTCCAAGGAAGTCTGGGGGCATCTGTTCGGCAGCATCGACAGCCGCGAAAAATTCACCGATCACCGGCTCGAACTGGCGCTGCACGAATGGGCGCGCTTCAAGGCCAACGACTCGCTGGAATGCCGCAACTGCCACAGCGCCCAGTCGATGGACATCACCAAGCAATCGCCGCGCGCAGCGGTGGCGCATCAGCGTTTCCTGTTCAATGGCGAGAAGACCTGCATCGACTGCCACAAGGGCATTGCCCACCATCTGCCCGACATGCGCGGCATCCCGGGCTGGCAATAGAGGCCGGCGGCTTGCGCCGGCGGCTTGAATGGTTAGTTTGGCAATGGCGAGTCGCGGCCAATTGCCGTGCGATTCATCCCCATTCGAGACCATATGCCCACCTTTACGCCGCATCAGGATTCCGCGCTGAAGGCCGTTGCCGACTGGCTGAAGGCAAAGCCCGGCAAGAACGGCACGCCGCCGGTGTTCCGGCTGTTCGGCTATGCCGGAACCGGCAAGACCACGCTGGCGCGGCATATCGCCGACGGCGTCGATGGCGAGGTGAAATTCGCTGCCTTCACCGGCAAGGCCGCCCTGGTGATGCGCAACAAAGGCTGCGACAACGCTTCCACGATCCATTCGCTGATCTACCGCGCGAAGGAATCCGGCGTGGAGCAGCCGAGTTTTGAGCTGTGGGACGATGCTCCTGCCTCGAAGGCAAAACTGATCGTGATCGACGAGTGTTCGATGGTGGACGCCGAACTCGGCCGCGACCTGATGTCGTTCGAATGTCCGCTGCTGGTGCTCGGCGACCCCGCGCAACTGCCGCCGATCCAGGGCGGCGGCTTCTTTACGGACTGCGAGCCCGACGCGATGCTGACCGAGGTGCATCGCCAGGCGCAGGACGATCCGATCGTACGGATGTCGATGGACGTGCGCGAGGGCCGCGAACTCGACATCGGACGCTACGGCGAAAGCGAGGTGGTGTCGCGCGCCGAGCTCGATCCAGACCGGGTGATGGGCGCCGACCAGGTGCTGGTCGGCCGCAACAACACGCGGCGCTCCTACAACATGCGGGTACGGCAGAAGCAGAACATCGAGGATCCGTTGCCGGTGGCCGGCGACAAGCTGGTCTGCCTGCGCAACAACCGCAAGAAGGGCCTGTTCAACGGCGGGCTGTGGCGGGTGAAATCGCGCGCGGCGTCGAAATCGAAGATCATCACCATGCGGCTGTCGCCCGACGAGGATTTCGGCCACAAGGTGACAAAGGTCTCGGTCCGCGGCGACTGTTTTGGCGGCGCCATCGAGACCATCCCGTGGGAGCAGCGCAAGCCGTATGACGAGTTCGATTACGGCTATGTGCTCACGGTGCATAAATCGCAGGGCTCGCAGTGGGACGACGTGGTGCTGTTCGACGAGAGTTTTGCGTTCCAGGACAGCCGCGCCAGGTGGCTTTACACCGGCATTACGCGCGCCGCGAAGCGGCTGAGCGTGGTGGTGTAGCACGCCCCGACAAGTTGTCCCCGCCTCGCGCGTTGGGGTTCCCACGACCCTAAAGTCCTGGAAATATGAAACTTTATTCACGAACTCGTGTCCATCCGGCTGTAACAATGGCCGCCTCGCCGCGTATCTTGGGGCATCGGGCAAAGCCGCCTGCGATTGCGAATGGCGGCTTCCGCCCAAAACTGCTGCCAAATCCGGCCACCCCAGAGGAAGCCCCCATGTCCCGTAGCCAATTCAGCCGCCTTTCGCTCTGCGCCGCCGCCATCGGCGCGCTGGCGATCACCGCATTCGCGGTAGCCCCCTCGCGCGCGGCGGAAGACGCCGTGATCATCCCCGCGCCTGCCGTGGACGCCCAGGCGTCCGACGGTACCCAGACCGCCGTGATTGCCGGCGGATGTTTCTGGGGGGTGCAGGGCGTGTTCCAGCATACGTCGGGCGTCGTCAACGCGATGTCCGGTTATGCCGGCGGCAGCAAGGCGACCGCCGACTACAACACGGTCTCGGGCGGATCGACCGGCCATGCCGAGTCGGTCGAGATCAAATACGACCCGAAGAAGATCAGCTACGGCAAGATCCTGCAGATCTTCTTTTCGGTCGCGCACGATCCGACCCAGTTGAACCGCCAGGGTCCGGACTCCGGCACGCAATATCGCTCGGCGATCTTCACCACCAGCGACGAGCAGAAGAAAGTCGCCGAGGCCTATATCGCGCAGCTCAACGCCGCAAAGGTCTACAGGAAGCCGATCGTGACCAAGGTCGGGCCGCTGGAAGGGTTTTATCCGGCCGAAGCCTATCACCAGGACTACCTGACGCTGCACCCGAACCAGCCCTATATTGCCTATAATGATCTTCCGAAGGTCGAGAACCTGAAGAAGATCTTTGCGGAAAACTACACCGAGAAGCCGACGCTGGTGAGCAGCGCGAAGGTCACCAACTGACGGCGATTTCAACGAGTTGACCGTGTTTTCTTCACGCGATCCGGTATCCGCTTCGCGTGGAAACACGCAACGTTTGCAAGGAGGTTTCATGTCCCTTTCCAAGACGATGCCCGGCAAGGTCGACAAGGTCGAAAAGAACGAGGTCGAGTGGCGCAAGGAATTGACGCCGATGCAGTACGCGGTGCTGCGCGAGAAGGCGACCGAGCGGCCATTCTCCGGCGAATACGAGCACGAGCAAACGCCGGGCACCTACACCTGCGCCGGCTGCGGCCAGACGCTGTTCGAATCCGACGCCAAATTCGATTCCGGCTGCGGCTGGCCGAGCTTCACCGCACCCGCGGTCGAGAGCCATGTCGACGAGGAGCGCGACATCAGCCACGGCATGCTCCGGACCGAGGTGCTGTGCTCGAAGTGCAACGGCCATCTCGGCCACGTGTTCGAGGACGGCCCCGGCCCGACCGGACTGCGTTACTGCATCAATTCGGCGGCCCTGAAACTGCAGCCGAAATAGAGCTGCCGGTTCATTCGAACTTATGTTTCGCCCCGCGCGACCAAGCCTTGGTCGCGCGGGTTTTTTGTTTCCAGCCTTTCCCGCGCTTCCTGGAAACCAGGAGAGTCTCGATATGTCGCCAATGTCCACGCGTCTGTTACTCGGTATCGGCCTTGCCGGCCTCATCATGGAGAGCGTTGTGAATCAGCCAGCCTTTGCCGCCGACAAAGTGTCCCTTTTCAAGGTCATCACCTCCAAGGACGAAATCGTGATCGGGCTTTCCGGCGACGAACTCGCCCAGATCGAAGGCCAGAACGCCGGCGGGATCGCCAAAATGCTGGTCGGCAAGGGCTCGATGAGTGTCTGGCAATATGCGGTACGCAAGGCCGATACCGGCGACCTCGAACAGGCGCCGCTGCGCAAGATCGGCCTGATCGCAAACGAGTCGCTCCGCGTCGAACCCTACGCCTCGCCGCTGAAGGTCCTGCCGATCGACGAGGCGAAGAAGTAGCGAGGCACTTCGAAGGGGCGGATGACGCACGCGAAATCCGGGAAAGAGCGTGACGCCTGCTCCGTCAAGAACCGTGATACCCCGCCACCGGGTCTCGCCTTCGGCGAGCCCAGTGGCGGGCGACGACGGCTGAGAGTGTGGCGCGTTGGTATTCATCAAATACGGTTTCGCGATCTCGCGGCGCGTTGCGCCCGAGTCGTTGCTGAATTTTTCGCCCCCTTGGAGGGCGTGGGGAATGCCGGGTGCCCGCTGCACCCGCGGCCTCGCGTGCACTTTGTATTGGTAGAACGCACACGAGTAACAACGAGTACACCGGAACGCCCGGCATTCCCGCACGCAATGGTTTTA
>Ga0209871_1000164_pt1 | contig 20699 bp, 19 predicted proteins | sample OrgsoiDNA2013045_FD_185795 | JGI IMG/M metagenome (GOLD analysis project Ga0209871, IMG submission 185795) | Permafrost soil microbial communities from the Arctic, to analyse light accelerated degradation of dissolved organic matter (DOM) -... | ecosystem: Environmental > Terrestrial > Soil >... | reverse complement strand
GTAGTCCTTCTTGCCGAGCGGGACGATGACCTCGTTGAACAGCGGGTTGCCCAGCCGCGACACCTGGCTGAACGGGCCGCTGGCGAAGCCGCGGCCCTCCTCCTCGCCCAGCACCTGAACGCGCTGGCGGCTCGCGGTTGTCCACACGCCGATCGTCGGGTGCCCCGGCGCGGTCAGCTGGGAGATAGGCACCTGGATCGCGATGGAGTGGACGTTCAGCCGGTCGGTGGCATTCACGCCGGGCGCGGCCATCAGCCCAGCTAGCTTCCCGAAGACGTTGGCTTCTTGCAGTGGCCGCAGGTTGCCCAGGTCGAAGATCGAGCCCAGGTCGACGTAGAACTCCTCGGCGCGCTGGCCGGCGAACACCTGGACGCCGCCCGGCAGCGCATGGACCGCGGGGTGCCCGAGGTTTACCTCGTAGTTCGGCGTGGACAGTATCCCGACGTTGCACGGCGGGCAGGCCAGATTCCGGCCAAGGATGCGCGCTTCGAGACCTTCGAGCACAGTGACCTGGTAGAACTGCTTGCTGTTCCAGTGGGGGTCGCTCAGCGATCCGATCGGGCCCGTGTTGTACAGGAAGCTGCCGGGCGTCGTCAGCGTGGTATGGAAAGTGAACTGGTAGCTGATATCGGCCCGGCCATCGCCGTTGTTGTCGATGTGGATCTCATAGAGCACGTCGTCGCCGAACTCGTAGAAGTTCGGGCCGCCGGCGGGCTGCTGCAGCGGAATGTAGTTGGCGATCAGGGTCACCGTGTCCGGCTTGTCCGGGCTGACGAACGCATAAAGATCAGTACTGTCGGCGACCGGGTCCTTGGAAATCTCCGGTGCCTCGCGGTGCGAAGACATCAGTTACCTCACTGAGTGGTAGCAGTGCTGGCGGGAAGGTTGAGTAGGTTCACCGGCTCGCGCGCACGAGGCGCGCGGCCAGTTCCGGGTCGCGGAGCCGGATCTGACGGGTGCCGCGGAATACGTCGATCTCGCCGGAGCTAGCGTCACGCAGATGCACAACGATCGGGTCCGCGACGCGGGCGTCCTGCGCCCCCGTTTCCGTGCCCCGTGCCTCCGGTGTCATCGGCTGGCGTGCTGCCGCCAGGGCTGGTGCTGCCGTCCCGGCGAGAGCGGTCGCGGCCATTCCCGCGACTCCTGCGCCCGCTGCGCCCAGCAGGACGGCACGACGCGACGGGCGGTGCTGCGGCTCCGGCACGTCACCCGCGGTGCCTGCTGGCGAGCCGACGTCAAATTGACCAGGCATGAGTATCTCTTTCCGGGGACACGAACTTTCCGTATTCCCCTGTGCTAAGCATCTAGGCCGGGAAAGCGCCACTATGGTGACTGCTTACCCGGCCCTTATGTGAGCTTTCCTCAGGCGGCGCATGCGGCGCCGCCGCCGAAACCCTCATAGAACATCGCTGGAGCGAGGGCCACTATCCTGACTGCTGGTATCCTGGTCAAAATAAGGACTCAAAATGATATGTCGCTTACTGCCAGATACTACTCAGCGCACTGTCTATCACGGACATAATCCGGCGTAGAAGGCTACGCGGATAGGTTTCCAGTTCGCTGAAACCAAATCTTTACCTGCAACATGGCTCCCCTTGAATTCGCACCGGCCCTTGGCCTCCAGCGACGCGTAGCCGTCATAGTAAGCATGGTCACCGAGTCCGGAACCCGGCTGGGCATGCACCTTGCCTCGGTAGTTGTCGAAGTACTTCCTCGCCTTCGGGCCCGTGACCAGGACGACCCGGACACTGTCCGGTAGCGGGATATCCGGATTTGCTCCGGACGGGACGCCAGGACCGTAGAAAACACAGGCGACGCCTCCCTCGACGGTGGCCTTTCTCGCACGGGCGGCTTCCCGACGAGTGACCGGCAGTCCCAGATCCCCGACGAGAGTGCCGCGGGAGTCAAGGTGTGCTGCCCGGTTCGGTGAGGTCGCCGACTACGTGGCCGTGCTGAGCAGAACTGCCAGTACGCAACGGCATGCCGTCCGGAGCGAGTTGACAGTGGACCATCGCTGACGCGGATACTGGATCCTGTTCCCGCGACGTGGGATAAACCCCGATAGATCCAGGTGCCGGACGACGCTGTGAGAGACGACGCCGACTGGCAGCAAACTGGCAGGCCAACGCTGGAGGCGCGGTGACCGACGAGTTCCGCCCGGCATCCGGCGACTTCCGTAGCGGCACCCAGGTCGCCGGCTACCGGATCGAGGAGCCGATCGGCCACGGCGGCATGGCGGTCGTCTACCGGGCACTCGACATCAAGCTGGAACGCTGGGTGGCGCTGAAGATCCTGGCTCCCGAGATCGCCAGCGATGAGTCGTTCCGCCAGCGGTTCATCGGTGAATCGAGAGCCGCCGCAGCCGTTGACCATCCGCACGTGATCCCGGTCTTCGAGGCGGGCGAGGCAGACGGAGTCCTGTTCATCGCGATGCGCTACGTGGGCGGGGGCGACGTGCGAACGCTGCTTGGCCAGCTGGGCCCGATGGATGCGATGCGCGTTTGCACCATCATTAACCAGGTGGCGTCGGCCCTGGACGCGGCCCACGCTTCCCGGCTAGTTCACCGCGACGTGAAGCCAGCCAACATGCTGCTCGGCGCGGTGGCGGGAAGTGGTCATCCCGACCATATCTACCTCTCCGACTTCGGCCTCAGCAAGGAGTCGCTGTCAGCGGCAGGCCTGACCATGGCTGGCCAGTTCCTGGGAACACTCGACTACATCGCGCCGGAGCAGATCGAGGGACGCCCGGTCGACGGGCGGGCCGATCTTTACGCGTTGGCCTGTGCCGCATTCGAGCTGCTTTCCGGCACGCCGCCGTTCACGCACGATCAGAAGGAAGCCCTCATCTGGGCTCACCTCTCGGAGGCTCCGCCGCCACTGTCCGCCCGGCGCGCAGACCTCCCGCCGGCGGTCGACTGGGTCATGGCCAAGGCACTGGCCAAGTCACCGGACGACCGCTATGGGAGTTGCCTCGAATTCTCGGCGTCCCTTCGCACGGCATGCGGTCTCGAATCGGGCCCAGGGGCGCAGCGCCCGTCTGGGCCGCCCCGAGCCGTCACCGAGCTGGCCAGACCGTCGCAACCAGCGGGCCCGCCAGACGGACCTGCGCAGCCAGCGGGCCTGCCGGACGGACGGGCGCAGCCAGCGGGCCTGCCGGAGACAGCGCACGGACCGGTGCAGCCTGTCAGTCCGCCGACTTCCCATGACCACGTGCCTGACCAGCGCTGGTCGGCCGCTCCCGCGGCAACGCAGGCGGCGCGCGTCTCCGACTGGCCGCAGGCCGCTGAGCGAGGGCCGTCCGGGCCGCCATCGTCGTGGCCGCCACCGCCCCCGTCACGCCTGACGAGCCCGCCAGGACCGCCGAGGCGGCGGCCGCGTGCTGCCATCGCGGTGACGGTCCTTGTCATTCTCGCCATTGCCATCGGCGCTTTCGCGTTGCTGCGGGTCCGTGAGCAGGCCGCACAGCCCATCGCTGGCAATTCGCCCTCCACGACGCCCAGCACAGGAAAACCGGCCAGCTCCAAGAGCCCGACGGTCATAGCAGGCCCGGCAGCCACCGTGCGGGCCTATTACACAGCGATCAACAACAAGGACTACGCCAGGGCATGGAGTCTTGGCGCCCGCAACATCGGCCAGCCCTACCAGTCTTTTGTCAACGGCTACAACACCACCGCCAGGGACACCGTGACCATCCTCTCGGTGACCGGCAATGTCGTGACAGCGCATCTAAGTGCCCTGCAAACCGACGGCACCGTCAGGACCTTTCAAGGCACCTATACCATCCAGGATGGCGTCATCACTAAGTTCGACGTCCGCTAGCCCGGCTAGCTAGCGGCATCGGCATGCCCTTGCCCGGCTCGCCGGGCTTGCGCGGCTTGCTCTAGGCCGGCCATCTGGGCGGCCATCTCATCGGGGGTCTCGGCGGTCAATACGGTTCCGCGCGGCGCCCGGATGAGCGGCCATGCGCGGAACTTGCCGAGGCGAGCCACCCAGATCACCACGAAGCCGGGGTGCTCACGACGGATCCGCGCCGCGGCCTGCCGCCAACCCTCGTCGTCCGCCGCGGCCTGCCGCCGACCCTCGTCTTCGGCTTCGGGTCTCGGGTCCGCAGCGGTCATGTCCGGGTCCGGCCTCGTGTCTGTCATAGTCGTTCCTCTCGAAGAACGACAGGTTCGTTACGGACTGCCAGCACCCAGTGATCACGGAAGATCCGTCGGTCCCAGCACGTCGGATCTTCCGTGATCATGAAAACGCGCACAGGGGGCAGGCGAAAGCGCGCGCAAACTATGCGAAACCGCGCGCAGGGCAGGCGAAAACGCGCGCCGGGCTATGCGAAACCGCGCGCAGGGCCAGGCGAAAACGCGCGCCGGGCCACGCGACAGCGCGCGCAGTTGTGCGGCGCGACGCGAGATCGATCTAGGTTGCCGCCCGCCGCGGCCCGGCCTGCAGCTCAGGAAGCCGGGGTCCTGGGCGGGCGGGCAGCGAGTTCGGGGACGAGCAGTTCCGCGATTTGGGCCGCATTAAGCGCGGCGCCCTTGCGGAGGTTGTCTCCGCAAACAAAGAGCTCGATCGCCCGCGGGTCATCGGCGCTCTGCCGTACCCGGCCTACCCAGGTCGGATCCGTGCCGACGACATCGGCTGGCGTGGGGTACTCGCCGCGCTCGGGGTCGTCGAGGAGTACCACGCCCGGCGCCTCGGCCAGCACCCGCTGCGCCGCCTCGCGGGTGACCTCGCGAGCGAATACCGCGTGCAGCGCGATCGAATGGCCGGTGATGACCGGCACCCGGACGCAGGTGGCGGACACCTTCAGGCCCGGCAGGCCGAGGATCTTGCGGGTCTCGTTGCGGATCTTCAGCTCCTCCGATGACCAGCCCTCGGGGCGCGGCGATCCAGCCCAGGGGATCACGTTGAGCGCCAGCGGCGCCGTGAACGGCCCGAAGTCCCCGACGGCGCCGCGCAGGTCGCCGGCCCGCTGGCCGAGCGTCCGGTTCCCGGCCACCTTGCCGAGCTGGTCATACAGCGAGTCGGTGCCCGCCTGCCCGGCCCCGGACGCGGCCTGGTAGGAGGCAGCGACCATCTCGCGCAGGCCGAACGCGCGATGCAGCGCCGCCATCGCCACGATCAGGGCCAGGGTGGTGCAGTTCGGGACCGAGATGATCCCCTTGGGCCGGTAGGCCGCCTGCTTCTGGTTCACCTCGGGCACGATGAGGGGAACCTCGGGATCCATCCGAAACGCCCCGGACTTGTCAATGACGACCACACCGCGGGCCGCCGCGACGGGTGCCCAGGCGGCGGAGATCTCGTCGGGCACATCGAACATGGCCAGGTCGACACCATCGAAGACCTCGGGGGTGAGCTCGAGGACCTCGATCTCGGTGCCGCGCACCCGCAACTGCCGGCCCGCCGACCGCGCCGAGGCGACGAGCCTTACCTCACCCCACACGTCGTCTCTGGTGGAAACAACATCACGCATAACGGTCCCGACCGCGCCAGTGGCGCCGACAATGGCCAGCACCGGACGGCGGCTCACCGGCCCGTCCCCCCGTAGACCACGGCCTCTCCCTGGCCGCTTCCCAGGTCAAAGGCCTTGTGTGCGGCATCAACGGCGGCCTGGACGTCGTTCTCGTCGACGACGACGGAGATCCTGATCTCCGATGTGGAGATCATCTCGATGTTCACTCCCGCCTCGGCCAGCGCGCCGAAGAACGTGGCACTCACGCCCGGGTGGGATCGCATTCCGGCCCCGATCACCGAGACCTTGCCGATCCTGTCGTCATAGAGCAGCGACTCGAAGCCCACCTCCTCCCGGAGCTGGCCCAGCGACGTAATGGCCGCGTGGCCGTCCTCGCGCGGCAGCGTGAAGGAGATATCCGTGCGGCCGGTCGCAGCCGCGGAAACGTTCTGCACGATCATGTCGATGTTGATCTCCGTCGCGGCGAGTGTCCGGAAGATCCTGGCCGCCTCGCCGACCTTGTCCGGTACGCCCACGACAGTGATCTTCGCCTCGCTCCTGTCGTGGGCGACACCCGAAATGATCGCCTGTTCCATCTGGCCGCCCTTCGCCGCGTTGGTGACCCAGGTGCCCTCGGCGTTGCTGAACGAGGAGCGCACGTGGATCGGGATCTGGTACCGCCGGGCGTACTCCACGCAGCGCAGCATCAGCACTTTCGCCCCGCATGCGGCCATCTCCAGCATCTCCTCGTACGAGATGCGCGGGATGCGCGCTGCGCCAGGCACGATCCGGGGATCCGCCGTGAAGACCCCGTCGACGTCGGTATAGATCTCGCACACGTCGGCTCCGAGCGCCGCGGCGAGCGCCACCGCCGTGGTGTCAGAGGCGCCCCGGCCAAGCGTCGTGATGTCCTTGCTGTTCTGCGAGACACCCTGGAAGCCGGCCACGATGGGGATCGCGCCGGCGTCGAGGGCGGTCTGGATCCGGCCGGGCGTCACGTCGATGATGCGGGCCTTCCCATGCGCGTCGTCGGTGATCACGCCGGCCTGGGAGCCGGTGAACGAACGGCCTTCCAGGCCGAGATTGGCGATGGCCATGGCCAGCAGCGCCATCGCTATCCGCTCCCCGGCGGTCAGGAGCATGTCGAGCTCGCGACCGGGCGGAAGCGGGCTCACCTGGTTGGCCAGGTCGCGCAGCTCATCGGTGGTGTCGCCCATGGCCGACACCACCACGACCACGAGGTGACCGGCTTTGCGCGTCGCGACGATGCGCTGGGCTACGCGCTTGATGCCGTCGGCGTCAGCCACCGAGGATCCACCGTACTTCTGTACGACCAGGGCCACGGGCGCGCCGCACCTCCCGTTCCGGCTATCGGGCAGACGCTGTGAGTCTATCCAGGCGCAGGGTCCCGGCCCGCCGTGCTCAGCCGCCATACTGAGCCGCCATGCTCAGCCGTCCGTGCTCAGCCGACGCGGCCGTGCTCAGCCCGTCGTGCTTTCCTCCGCGACATCCAGCCGCGCGTGCGCGACCACCGCGTGCAGGGCCCGCAGCGCCGCGCCCCCATGCGTGCCCCAGTGGTTCACGTACGAGAACTGCCACCACCACAGGGCCTCCGCCGCGCGTCCTGCCTGGTAGTGCTTGAGCCCGTGGATCAGGTCCGCGGCGATCGCCGCGAGATCGTCCGACAGCCGGAACGTCGTGGCCTGGCTGTCCTCGTAGGGGTCAAACAGCTCGGCGTACTCGTCGCAGCTGAGCAGCCGCTCGGCAAGCCCGGTCCTGAGCACGTCCAGGTCCGGGTCTGCGCCCACATACGGCTCGGCGTTGCCCGCCGGGATCACGTCCTTGCTGGCGCCGACCTGCGCGCCGGCCAGCATGACCTGGGCGACCTCCAGCAGGAGCAGGGGCACGGTCTCATCGCCGGCCTCGCCGCGCGCCACCGCGGCCAGGCCGTCAAGGAAGTCCTGGGCGTGCCGGGCTATCCGGTCAGCGAGCGGTCGCCATTCCTCGCCTGGCAATGCGCTAGACATCCAGCAGCCTCCGTCCTTCGAATGCTCGCCCGAGGGTGACTTCATCCGCGTACTCGAGCTCGCCGCCGACGGGGAGCCCGCTGGCTGGCCTGGTCACTCGCAGGCCCATAGGCTTGAGAAGCCGTGCCAGGTAGGTGGCCGTGGCCTCGCCCTCGAGGTTGGGATCGGTCGCGAGGATCAGCTCGGTGACAACCCCGTCGGCTAGCCTGCTCATCAGCTCCTTGATCCTCAGCTCATCCGGGCCGACCCCGTCGATCGGGCTGATCGCGCCGCCGAGGATATGGTAGCGGCCGCGGAATTCGCGGATCTTCTCAATCGCGGCGACGTCCTTGGGCTCCTCGACGACGCAGATGATCGAGGGGTCGCGGCGCGGGTCCCGGCAGATGCGGCACTCGTCTTCCTCCGCGACATTGCCGCAGCTACGGCAGAACTTCACCCGGTCCATCACCTCAACGAGCACGGCGGCCAGACGGCGCACATCCGTGGGATCCGCGGACAGCAGGTAGAACGCAATGCGCTGCGCGCCCTTCGGCCCGACGCCCGGCAGCTGGCCGAGCTCGTCGATGAGGTTCTGGACGACTCCCTCGTACACCTCAGGGCCCGCTCGCGGCACCGCCAGCCGGGTCACCCGGCGGCGCGCCGGTGTCACCCGGCAGCGCGCCGAGGCCAGGAAGGCCAGGTATTCCAGGCAGCCTAGGCAGACCGGGAATCGCGCCGGACGGTCCGGCATCTTCGCCGAACCCCCCGCCGAACCCGGCGGCCAGCGGGCCCATCATCTCCTGCTGCAGGTCACCAGCGGCGCGGTAGGCGTCTCGGCAGGCCGCTAGCACCAGGTCAGCGATCGTCTGCGCGGACTCCTGCAGGTCGGCAGCATCGATCGCCGCCGCGTCGATAGTGAGGTCCACGAGTTCGCCCTGCCCGTTGACGACTGCCTTCACCAGGCCGCCGCCTGCTGTTCCCTCGACTTCAGCATCAGCCAGTTCCTGCTGCGCGTTCATGAGCTGGCTCTGCATTTGCTGTGCTGCCGCGAGTAGCTGCTGCATGTCCAGCTGGCCGCCAGGGTCCACGCCGTCCCCACTTGTCAGGTCAGCCGCGCCCGTGGCACGGCGGTTGCCGAGGATCGCCCGGCGCTAAGACGTGCCGCGGCAATCTGCTGTCGTTCCGAGCCTAAGGCCTTGCCGGAGTCGCGGGCGTCACCGCGCCATCTGTCCGCGCTGCGGAAGCCCGGCCTATGGCTCGCCAATTTCCTCGATAATTCGGCCGCCTAGCTCTCGCTGGATCAGATCCATCCCGCTGAGCGCGTCCGCATCGGTGACCTCGGCAATGTCCGGGCCCGATTCCGGCCGGGAACTCTGGCTCATCACGATGCTGGCGCGGGAAGGCTTCCCATTGCCGGCTGCCTGGTTCGCGCCGCCTGTGGACATATCCGGTTCTGGCCGGTCCGGGCCGGGGCCGGAGCTCGCTACAGCCTGATCCCCCGCCGCTGCCTGATCCTGCGCGGGCCGGCCTGGAGGGACCGGGGAGCCCTGGTCAGCGCTGCCCCGCCGGGTCCGGCGCTCGCCGGTGTGGCCGTCGCCGGTGTATCCCTGGCCACCAGGGTCCTGCGCGGCGTGACCCTGGGCGGCGTGACCCGGCGCGGACTGGACCTGGCCGGCGTGACCCGGCGCGGACTGGACCTGGCCGGCGTGACCCGGCGCGGACTGGACCTGGCCGGCGCCGGCCGGCGCGGACTGGACCTGGCCGGCGTGACCCTGGTCGGCGCGACCTGGCCCGGGCTGACCCTGGCCGGCCTGATCCGGCGCAGTCCCCGCGCTGGCCCTGATCTGAGGACCGATGCCAAACATCGCCCGGAGAACCTGCCCGAGCACGCGGTCGTAGCCGCTGCCAGAGAACCCCCTGGCCTCGCCTTCCCGGCCGAACCTCAGCGTGAGGACACCGTCGGCCAGCGAGTCCACGGTGGCATTGCTGAGCAGGACCCAGGCGACCTTGCTCTCACGCCGCACGGCGTCCAGGACCTCCGGCCAGCGCTCGCGCACGGAATCGGTATCCGCCGTCCCCCCGGCGCTGCGGCCGCCAGTATCCGCCGCGCCTCCGCCCGCGCCGCGGCCGCCAGTATCCGCCGTTCCCCCGGCGCTGCGACCGCCAGTATCCGCCGCGCCTCCGTCGGCCGTGTCCGGCGCAATCTCTGGTGCATCTGACCCTGGCTCGGTCTCCTGGGCCCTGGGCCCGGCCGGCTGGGCCTCCTTGGGCCCCGATCCGCTGTCCGTCGTGCCGAGCGGCTTGTCGGCATGGACAATGGCCGCCGGCGGGCGGGCGTCGTCACGGGGCGGTGATGGCGACGATTCTTGTCGGCCCGCGCTCTCGGCGGGCACGGCGCCGAGGCCGCGCTCGAGCCGCTCAAGCCGCGCGAGCAGGTCTTTCTCGCCGGCGCCGGGCGCGGGCAGGAGCACCTGCGCGCACATGAGCTCGAGCAGCAGCCTGGGCGAGGTGGCTCCGCGCATCTCGACCAGCCCGGCGCTGATCGTTTCCGCAGCACTGGCGAGCTGAGCTGGACCGAAACCCGCTGCCTGCTCACGCATCCGATCCAGCCGGTCGGCGGGCACGTCGATCAGGCCGGATGCCGCGGCATCCGGCACCGCGGCGAGCACGATCAGATCGCGGAAGCGATCCAGCAGATCCGCCGCGAACCGCCGGGGGTCGTGGCCAGCCTCCACGACGCGGTCGATCGAGTGAAAGACAGCCGCGCCGTCACCTTCGGCGAATGCCGTGGCGACCTCATCGAGAAGGGCGTCATCGGTGTAGCCGAGCAGCGCCACGGCGCGCTCGTAGCTGAGGCCGGACTCGTCCGAGCCAGCGATGAGCTGATCGAGCACCGACAGGGAGTCACGCACCGAGCCCGCGCCTGCCCGGATCACTACCGGAAGCACCGCCGGCTCGTAGGCGACGCCCTCGCTGCCGAGTATCTCCTCGAGCAGTTCCCGCAGGACGGCCGGCGGCACCAGCCGGAAGGGGTAGTGATGCGTCCGGGACCTGATGGTCGCGATGACCTTCTCCGGCTCCGTCGTGGCGAAGACGAACTTCAGGTGCGGCGGCGGCTCCTCGACCAGCTTGAGCAGAGCGTTGAATCCCTCCCTGGTCACCATGTGAGCCTCGTCGATGATGTAGATCTTGAAGCGGCCCGAGACCGGTGCGTAAAAGGCCCGCTCGCGCAGGTCCCTGGCATCATCGACGCCGCCGTGCGATGCGGCGTCGATCTCGATCACGTCAATGCTGCCCGGCCCGGTGGGCGCGAGAGCGACGCAGGAGGCGCACGTGCCGCACGGATCGGGGGTCGGGCCTGACTCGCAGTTCAGCGAGCGGGCCAGAATCCGCGCGCTGGAGGTCTTGCCGCAGCCCCGCGGCCCGCTGAAGAGGTAGGCATGATGAACCCGGCCGCTGCGCAGCGCCTGGCGAAGCGGCTCAGTGACGTGATCCTGCCCCTTCACCTCGGCGAAGCTCGCCGGGCGGTACCTGCGATAGAGCGCCAGCGGCGCGACGGGAACTCCTGGCCGCGCCGGTTCCGCGGGGCCGGGATTTGGACTGGGACTGGGGACGTCGCCTGCCATGACCTCATCCTCGCCAGGACGTTAAGGGACCCCCCGCACACCCGTCAGAGCCCGCGTACCCTTGCTGCCTTCCGGCCCTGGGGGGGTTGGCGGGATAAACGCCGTGCGAGGGGTCTGTGGTCAGTTTAGCCAGCCGGGGCACCGGACCGTGCCCGGATGCCGGGACCGCGCCCGGACGCCGGGCCTCGCCTCCGTGCCGGCGGAGCCACGGGAGGATAGCGTGCAGGTGCGGGCAGGCGCCCGCACGAACGCACGGCGGCAGCGGGCCGGGAGCCCCCAGCGTGCCTGTTACTCCTGGGACGGCGTCAGAATGCGGAACCGCCGGACGGTACTGATCGCTGCAGCGGCGGCCCTGGCCGCGACCGGGCTGGGCGTCGCCGGGATCGTCGTATTCACCGGCGGGAACGTGCCGAAGTCGCGGCCCCGGCCCCACCCACAGCCCCATCCCCCGGCGTCGGCCACGCAGGCGGCTCTGAGCTCCCCCTTCACCGGAGAGCCAGTAACCAGACTCAGGCCGGTCCTGATCGTGAAGATCGACAATCTGGAGCCGGCGCGCCCGCAGACCGGACTGACTCGCGCCGACATCGTGTATCTCCTGCCGGTCGAAGGCGGGCTCAGCCGCGTCATGGCCGTGTTCTCCTCGCATATCCCGCCTGTCGTCGGCCCGATACGCAGCAGCCGGGAGGACGACATCAAGCTGCTCCGGCAGTTCGGACGGCCTGCTTTTGCATACTCTGGCGCCGACCCCCGTCTGCTCCCGCTGGTGCACAGGGCACGGATCGTCGACCTTTACGCCGGTTTCGCCGGCGGCTACTACCGCGATCAGCGCAGGTTCGCCCCGCACAACCTCTACGCCCACGCCCGTCAGTTGCTCGCCGAGGCACCCAGGGCAGGCGACGCACACGACATCGGCTTCCGATTCGGGCCCGCGCCTCCCGGCGGTCACGTCACCACATCGAGATCGGTCGCCTACTCGGCCGCATCATTCAGGTTCCGCTGGTCCGCAGCCAGGCACCGGTGGCTGGTATGGATGGACGGCTCACCGGCCGAAAGCACCGAGGACGGACAGTTCGGCGCCGCGACGGTGGTGATCCAGTACACGACGGTGCGAGACTCTCGCTTCCATCATGCGGGCATCCCATCGCCCTATGCAGAGACCACCGGCGCCGGCCCTGCCATCGTGCTGCGCGACGGGAAGCTCTGGAACGCGCGCTGGTCGCGCCCGCTGGCCGACGGCGGCACCACGTTCACCACCGGCGCCGGCAGGCCAATGACCTTCGCGCGAGGCCAGGTCTGGATCGTGCTCGCCGCCCGGTAGGCAAGCCGCCACGACAGCTCCGCGCAGCCGAGACTGGTCAGTGAGCCCCACCGACGGGTGTCGCCGCGCCAGCCCCGTGCATCGACCGGCCCGGTCCGGTGAGAGATGCCAGTCCCCAGTCGGTAGGCTTGCCGACGGAGGATTCGCCTAGTGGCCTAGGGCGCACGCTTGGAAAGCGTGTTGGGGGCAACCCCTCAGGAGTTCGAATCTCCTATCCTCCGCCGCTGGCGACCTGGCGATATGCCGGGCCTGCCCCGCCGCAACGGTCGTAACCTCTGCAGCTGGTCTCCATTGGGGGCACATTCCCGTCCAGTCAGGCCCGCTGAAAAGGGCAAATTCGCTGGTGCTGGCAGGAAAATCTCCTATCTCCGCCCCGCTCACTGCGGGACGGCCTCGCTGCGCCACCACTGCGCGAGTCGCGGATGGCCGGGGATCTCGACTCGGCCGGTGGCCCATTGCAGCGCGGTCCACGGGTCAATGCCGGCGGCCAGCTCGGCTGATGCGCGCGGGAATCTCCAGGCCAGCACACGGGCGCAAACGTCACGCGGCGGGTCTAGGTCGAGACCCAGGCCCTGCGCGACGTCCTGGGCGTGCAGCAGTGCCTCCACGCATCCCAGTCCGGCGAAACCCTCCGGACCGGCTAGCCCGGTCGGATGGTAGCCCCGGGCGTCCGGGGATGCCGTGCGCACCGTCGCCGCCAGGATGCCCCCGCAGGCCATCGCGAATTCCAGCACCTCGGCGGGCGAGGCATCCTCCTGCGCGGTGGCCACCGCTCGCACATACCGCGTCGCGGGCTGGGCCGCCAGTTGCAGCGCGTAGGACAGCAGGCAATCGCCGATGTGCTCGGCAGTGTGCCAGCAGTCCCATTCCAGCGTCCCCGCAGTCGCAGACCAGTCTCGGTTGGTGACCGGCTGCAGCGTTGCGAACATGCTGGAAACTGCCGCCTCCAGGTCATCGGCGGTGATCATCATCATCTGTCCTTCCGCATCATCGCGGCGGTCACCAGGCAGTCCAGTGGTACGGTCCTGCCGTCGGCAAGCAAGTGACTGCTGGTCACAGCACTCATTTCAGGCTGAACGCATAGAGGTGGTCGTCGTAGGAGCCCTCGTACACCACGCCGTCCGCCACCGCCGGCAAGGACGCCACGAGGCTCCCGGTGGTGTGGCTCCAGAGCATCTTGCCGGTGGCTGCGTCCAGGGCATAGACATCGCTCAGAGTCGCTGGCGGGCTGGGCAGCATCTCAGAGTTCCCCCTCCCGGCACGGCCGCAGCTTCTCCGGGAGCCGAGCTGAGGCGCGAGATCAGGGGCCGTGTCGCGCCAGATTCTACGCACATTACCCCATTTCCGGTTGGCCGCCGTCTTGACCAGCCACACCGCAGGTTGGCCCGGCCCCGGGACCGGCCGGCCGCCGACACCTGCGTGTCCAGGCGCAGGCGCCTGGCCGGCAGCACTGGCCAGGCTCATCTAGACTCGCCGTGTGATCTTCAAGCAGGTCGGGGAAGGACGGCCGTATCCCGATCATGCAAAGAGCACTCGCGAATGGGCCGATATCCCGCCGCGCCCGGTCCGGCTGGACCAGCTGATTACCACCAAGAACGTACTGGACCTGCAGATGGTCCTGGCCGAGGACTCGACGTTTTACGGCGACCTCTTCCCGCACGTCATCCGCTGGCAGGGCGAGCTCTACCTGGAAGACGGCCTGCACCGGGCCCTGCGCGCCGCCCTGCACCAGCGCCCTGTCCTGCACGCGCGGGTGCTCGAGCTCGACTGACTCCCCTGGCCCTGTACCGGGCCTGCGGCCTGGCGCCAGCTAGGCCGGCTTGTGACTGGCGTGCTGTCTGTTCGGTGGCGTGGTCTTCCCGGAGGCCTTCGGCGAATGGGTGGCCTTGGGGGAACGGGCCGCCTTCGGGCTCTGCGTGGCTTTCGCGGTGCGGCGAGCCTTGGCCGCTGCCTTCTGCGCGGCGTGCGTGTCGGCCTGCACCGCCTGGCTGGCGATACCGGGCGTCATCCATTCCAGCATCGGCATGATGAGCAGCCGCCAGGTGAACATGGTGTGCCCGCCACCAGGCACGACCTTGAGCGTGACCGCAGGCTGGCGCAGCTGCACCAGTTGCTCGAAGACCTCGGCGTTCGTGACGTCGTGGCCAGCCGCGCTGCCGGCGCCGAGCCAGAAATGGGGGACCGGCGTTCCGGCCGGCAGGGACTGAAGGAGGTCCGCGGGGGTGTTCAGCCGCTCCAGCCGCGCGTTGCCGTCAAACGGCGAGACCATCCGGGACGGGTGGTTCAGCTGGTTGTTGGACGGCTTGAAGTAGCCGCTGAGCACCGCGGCATAGCCGTAGTTGCTCGCGTACCGGAGGCCGAGATTCGCCGCGCAGAAGCCGCCTTCCGAGTAGCCGGCGACTCCCCACGCCCGGCCCGGCCGCTGCACCCTCAGCATCCGGTAGATGTCCATGGGCAGGTCCTGCGCCAGGAACGTCGCATCCTGCGGCCCGCGCACCTGATTGAGGCACTGCAGCGATATGCCCCGGCCGCCGTTGACGTCCGGCATGACGAGCACGGCAGGCTTTGCCTTGCCCTCGCTGACCAGTTTCTGGAGAGTCGTGGCGACGCCCAGCACGGTGATCCAGTCCTGCGGCTGGCCGGGGAAGCCGTGCAGCAGTTCGATCACGGGGAAGCGGTAGGTGCGGAAGCCGGGAGCGAAATACTGCGGCGGCAGGTACGCGTAGACAGACCTGGTGATGCCGCTACGTTGCCCCTGCACCCAGATATGCACGGTGAATCCCTGCTGCGCGGCTAGCTGCCGGTCGATGGTGCGGCCCAGGAAGCTGCTCAGGTTCACCGGCGCGTCCGCGTGGGCGGGATGCTGCGGGGCAGCGGGCGTGCTCTGGGTCTTGATGTCCGCGATCGCGGAGTTCCAGTTCTGGTAATAGTCGTAGTATTTGTTGACTGCCGCCACGCCGAACATCATGGCTGGGATAAATGCCAGGCACGCGGCCAGGACACGGAAGACCACCTGCTTGGCGACTACGAGCCACCACACCATGGCACCGAAAAAGACCATCAATATCAGGAAGAACAGCGTGCTCTGCGGTTCTGGCAATCGACTCTCCGGTAGCCCGGCGCGTTTGGTTCACGGTCGTGGCGCCCACATAGCGAACCAGGTGTGCGCTGGGTGCCCACTGGCGGTGGAGGTGGGATTTGAACCCACGGAAGGGTTGCCCCTTCACACGCTTTCGAGGCGTGCGCCCTCGGCCACTAGGCGACTCCACCGCGCCCGAGCCTACCCGAGCCGCGCGGCCAGCGGGTGCCAGGAACGGCCGGCCCTAGCGGCGTCGCTCGAAGAACTCGCGCAGCAGCGCCGCGCACTCCTGCGCCAGTACTCCCCCGATGACCTCAACGTCCTGCCCGAGCCTGCGGTCGCGCACAACGTCCCAGAGTGAGCCAGCAGCTCCTGCCCTGGCATCCGCGGTCCCGTAGATCAGCCGGCCCAGCCGGGCGGAAGTCACCGCCCCGGCGCACATTGTGCAGGGCTCGAGGGTGACCACCAGCGTGCAGCCATCCAGCCGCCAGCGGCCAAGCGCCCCGGCAGCCGCGCGGATGGCCATGATCTCAGCATGCGCCGTAGGATCGGCCTTCGCCTTACGGCGGTTGCGGCCGCGGCCGATGACAGTGCCGGACGGGTCGAGCACGACCGCTCCGACCGGCACATCCGAAGCGGATGCTGTCGCCTGCTCCAGGGCCAGGCGCATCGCCGGCTCGAACGCGGCCACGTGGCCGGGGGTCACCGGCCAGTCCCCAGAGCCGGCCGGGACCTCACGGGCGCAGGGCCGCATCCAGGGCGCGCTCCAGCGCCTGGCCGAAGCCGATTCTCCTGGCGATGCTGGCCAGTACCTCGTCAGGGAATAGGTCCAGGTCGCCAGATAGCGCACCAAGCTCCATCTCGTCGACCCCCAGGTCGGCGAATATGGACAGGTCACCAGCGGGGAGCACCTGGTCCAGATCCTCATCATGCGGCACCGGAAGGTCCAGGTGATCGAGCACCTGCCGGGCCAGCGGCCAGTCCACCGACGCGGTGAGGTCAGAGAGGAACACCGAGACATGGCCGCCCGTTAGCCGGAGCGCCACGAAGAAGTCATCGCCGACGGCGACCAGCCCGATCGTGCCGCCGATGCTGGGCTGCTGCCGCAGCGCCTGGATCAGGCCGTCCAGGTTCTGCAGCAGGGCAGTCGGCAGGACCTCGGCCTCCCACGCGTCATCTTCCCTGAAGACGACGACGGAGAAGTCGTCACTGGTCACATCGGACATTCTCACCCCACCGGCACGGCTCCCAGCTAGGAATAGTGTCAGATTCTTCTCGCCGGTGTGACTCGATCCGCTGTGCGCGCGCGGATGGGGCTCCTCAGCAGTATGCTGTTACGCAGGGCTGCAACACAGGCACCGATTGTAGCTTAACGATCCAGATCTACCTGAATATGGCAGCAGTATCGACTTTCTCCTGCGTATCGGCGCGGCGACTGTGCGTCTGCCGTCCGCTCGCATAAAGTTACGTCCTCGGTCGGCTGGCCATTGGTATGCAATTGGTCCTGGGCTATGCTGGACGCGGCGGCCATGGTGGCACGCTGTGCATGTAGCTGGGAGGTGATCAGGGTGTTGAAGAAGATCATCACATGGGCGATCGTCATCTTCATCGTGTACTACCTGGCCACTAACCCCCATGGGGCCGCTACTTTCGTTCATGGTGTCTTTAACTGGCTGCGTGGCGCCGGCAACTCACTGTCCACGTTCGTCAACTCGCTCTGAGTACATGAGGCAGCCGCCAGGAGCGCAGCCCAGGGCCGGACCGGTGGCGGTCAATAAGTACCTGCTGCCGAACGAGGAGCAGATAGCGACCGTACGGCGGCATCCTGCCATCCTCATCGTCCCGACCATCCAGGCTGTTGGCGGGCTCCTGGCCGCAGTCGTGCTGAGCGCCACCGTGCTGCATCACGACAAGGTCCTGCTCTGGATCGTCTGGCTGGCCTGGGTGGCGCTTCTGCTGCGCATGATCTGGTACGCCGTCAACTGGGCGGTTGACTACTTCGTCGTTACATCGGAGCGGATGCTGCTGACCTCGGGGTTGCTCTCCCGGAAGGTCGCCATGATGCCGCTCACGAAGGTGACGGACATGAGCTTCCGGCGCTCTTTCGGCGGTCGGCTGCTCGGGTACGGCGAGTTCATCGTCGAGTCGGCTGGCCAGGACCAGGCGTTCCGGGTGGTGGACCATATTCCTTATCCGGAGCAGCTGTACCTTCTCGTGTGTGGGAAGCTCTTCCCGAACGCCATCGACTCGGACGACGACGACGACGCGGCATTTCGTCCTGTGCCTGACGAACTCTAAGCCCCCGAGGCCTGGCCCCTTCCCCGGGGCTCGTGCGGGCCGGACGACCGCAATCCAGACGTCCGGCCCGCACGAGCTTGCCCGGGGCCCAGAGCCGCAGGATCGTCACAGAGTGACGAGCCAGCACGCCAGGAGCGGCGGCGGCAAGGCCGGCCCGCTGCACCCACCTCAGCCGCTCGCCGCCGGCCGCTCCCTCGGCGATCCACGAGCTGACTCGGGAACCGAGCCGGTGCTGCTGACGATGATCATCATCCCTCTGCCTCGGCGTGATGCGGATTCCGGCTCTTTCGACGGCATCCTGCGGATCCGGCCTCCTCGTCCGCGACATTGACCGCCGGCTGGTCAGGCCGACTGGCCAGATGTCATTTCTCTGGCCCGCTGCGCCAGCGATTATGGGCAGTAACAGATGGGGGGTTGCGGATGCGATGGTGCGACCAGGATTTAGCCGAGGCGCGGCCACGGCTGCCAGCTCGGCTCGTCGAGCGGCCGGATCTGCTGGCGAGCGCCGTGCGGGCGCTGTGTGCCAGAGAGCGGCTGGTGGCGGTGGCCGGGGTCGGCGGAGCCGGTAAGTCGATCCTGGCCCGGCAGGCATGTGCGGAGCGTCAGGTGCGGCGCACCTTCCGGGACGGGGTCTGCTGGCTGGAAGCCGGGCCCGGCAAGGATCCGATCGCGCTGCTGGCCGACCTGGCCGGCTGGCTGGGCGTGACCGGCACCGCATTGCGCTTCGGCACGGCAGAGCAGGGCCGCGACCAGCTCGCGGCGGCGCTGAGCCGCAGGCGGCTGCTGATCGCGGTGGACAACGTGCAGGAGCCTCGCCAGCTGCACGTCCTAACCGGACTGCCGCCCGGCTGCACGGTGTTGTTCACTACCCGGCTGGCCGAGCTAGGCCAGGCGGTCAAGGCCACAGAGGTTCTGGTCGGCGAGCTGGCGCAGGATCAGGCCCTGGAGTTGCTGGGCCGCTGGACCGGCCAGCCACCGGAGGCGTTGCCGGATGCGGCTCATGCGCTGTGCGCCCGGCTGGGCAGCCTGGCGCTGAGCGTCGCCACGGCCGGGGCGATGGTCGCTCAGGGGAGATCCTTCGCTGAGGTGCTGGCCTCGATCAGGCGGGACCCGACCCACGTGCGCGCCGGCGTCGCTGCCGCGCAGCGGTACCGGACGCTGTTCGACATGATCGAGGCCAGTATCGCCTGCCTGCGCGAGGCGGACCAGGCACGGTACGCGCAGCTGGCCGTGTTCGCCCGGTGCGGTCCCTTCCCCCGTGACGCCGCCCAGGCGCTGTGGCAACCGGAACTGTCCGACGCGGGGCTGGACGACCTGCTCGCGACACTCACCGGCCGGTGCATGCTCACGGCCGCGGGCGATGGCTGGTATGCCGCTCACGACCTGCACTACGACGTCCTGCAGGGACGCCTTGGCGATGACGGGCTCAGGGCCGCGCACAGCCGGCTGCTGGAGGGCTACCGCCGCCGCTATCCCGGCGGACTGGCCGATTCGGTCTCCGACCCCTACCTCGCCCGCACCCTGGCCGGTCATCTCCACGGCGCTCACCTCATCGACGAGGTGCGCGCCCTGCTCGCTGATGCTGCGTGGATCCAGGCCCGTCTCACGCACGGTCAGCTACCTGGCCTGGCGTCCGACTACGGTTACGCGGGGGACCCGCTCACGCGCCAGATTCTCCGGGCCCTGCGCAGGTCCGCACCGGTACTGGCCGCCGACCCCACGCAGGTCCGGGGCCAGCTCGCCAGCCGCCTGATAGGTCACCCGGACCCCGGCATCAGCGCCTGGGCGGCCGGCCTGACCCGTCAGGTCGACGGCCTGGGGGCCGCGCTGGCGCCGGTCGCCCCCGCGCCCGCCGACAACCCGCTGGAGCACATCCTCACCGGCCACACCGACCCGGTACGGGCAGTGGCCATCACCCCGGACGGCACCCGCGCGGTCAGCGGCGGCGACGACGGGACCCTGCGCGTCTGGGACCTGACCGCCGGCCGCCAGCACGCCACCCTCACCGGCCACACCGACTGGGTACGGGCGGTGGCCATCACCCCGGACGGCACCCGCGCGATCAGCGGCGGCGACGACGGGACCCTGCGCGTCTGGGACCTGACGGCCGGCTGCCAGCACGCCACCCTCACCGGCCACACCCGCCCGATATGGTCCTTGGCCATCACCGCGGACGGCTCCCGCGCGATCAGCGGCGGCGACGACGGCTCGCTGCGCGTCTGGGACCTGACCGCCGGCCGCCGGCACGCCACCCTCACCGGCCACAGCCGCCCGATATGGTCCGTGGCCATCACCCCGGACGGCACCCGCGCGGTCAGCGGCGGCGGCGACGGGATCCTGCGGGTCTGGGACCTGACCGCCGGCCGCCAGCACGCCACCCTCACCGGCCACACCGGTGAGGTGTTCTCGGTAGCGATGACCCCGGACGGCACCCAGGCGGTCAGCGGCGGCAGCGACGGGTCGCTGCGCGTCTGGGACCTGACCGCCGGCCGCCAGCACGTTACCCTCACGGGCCATGTCGGCTGGGTCCGGGCGGTGGCGGTCACCCCGGACGCCACCAGGGCGGTCAGCGGGGGCGAGGACGGGGCGCTGCGCGTCTGGGACCTGACCGCCGGCCGCCAGCACGCCACCCTCACCGGCCACGCCTGTCAGGTGCACTCGGTGGCGGTCACCCCGGACGGCACCCGCGCGATCAGCGGCGGCGACGACGGCTCGCTGCGCGTCTGGGACCTGACCGCCAGCGGCGAGCACGCCATCCTCACCGGCTGGATATTCTCGGTGGCGGTCACCCCGGACGGCACCCGCGCGGTCAGCGGCGGCAGCGACGGGACCCTGCGGGTCTGGGACCTGACCGCCGGCCGCCAGCACGCCACCCTCACCGGCCACACCCGCCCGATATGGTCCGTGGCCATCACCCCGG
>Ga0209871_1000163_pt1 | contig 20731 bp, 16 predicted proteins | sample OrgsoiDNA2013045_FD_185795 | JGI IMG/M metagenome (GOLD analysis project Ga0209871, IMG submission 185795) | Permafrost soil microbial communities from the Arctic, to analyse light accelerated degradation of dissolved organic matter (DOM) -... | ecosystem: Environmental > Terrestrial > Soil >... | reverse complement strand
GAAAGCACGGACCGCAATGCGTCCACGCCGGCGGTCCGCGGATGTTCGTCTCAGCCTGCAACCTGCTGCAGCATCGCGCGGACGACGAGACGGTGAAACGGCAAGATCGTCGCGAGATAGACCCTGCCGGGCAGATTGTGCGTCAGCACGAGCGTGGTCGCGGTGACGCGGCGGCCTTGGCCACAGGCTGTCACGTCGACCACGACGCGAAAATCCAGGTGCTTGTCGTTAAAGCCGGCAACGAGGCGATCCGGCGTCTCGCTCAGGATCGGAAACAGCCCGATGGCGTTGGCGGGCGCTATCTCGCTCGGCAAGGACGTTTTCAAGCCGAATGGCTTCACCAGAGCATGGCGCACGGCCAGCAACGCCTCGACCCATCGCGGCGATCGCCCCAACATCCGCTCCGCGGCATGCCGCGCATCGAGTGCTGCGTCATCAACGGCGATGCTGTAGGCGTCGCAAAACTGCGCGCCAGCCAGCAGCGCGCCGGCGTCAATGTTGGGTTCGACCTTGCCGGCTTTCATGCTTGTCGCCTGAGTTACAGAACTGATGTCTCTTACCATACATCCAGGCTCCAGTAGTTATACGGGCGCGCCAATTAACCGTTGAATAGCGTCATGGCGCTATCCATGGAGCCAGGGAAGAACCGTCTGCGCGCTGGTCCCGTGTGCGAGGCATGCCGCTCATTGTCCAGCGCGGCGGCGGTCCCGACACCTGACCGGCAGATTCAGAACAGGCGGAGCGTGGTTGACCGAGGCGGTCGATGCTGTTTGCGCGATCGCTGCAATGGAAGAAGAACAATGATAACGGTTTTCGCGCGCTGGGCGTTGATTGGCTCCATTCTACTGCCGGCCGCTGCCGCCGCCGAGCCAGTCAAGCTCAAACTGGCGTTCTTTACCTCCGATCGCATCAGCCTCTACGTCGATATGATCCGACCGTTCGTCGACGCCGTCAACAATGAGGCGCCGGATCAGCTCCAGATCGAGGTCTACAGCAGCGGCGTGCTGGGCAAGGCGCCGGCTCAGCAGGCGCAACTGGTGCTGGATGGCGTTGCCGATATCGCGCTTGTGATCCCCGGGGTCTCGGACCGGTTCCCCGATAATGCGGTCGTGGAAATGCCCGGCCTGTTCCTGGGATTGCGTGAGGCGACCATGACCTTCACCGCGCTGGTGGCGGCCCGGGCGTTGAGGGGATACGAGGATTTCGTGGTGATTGGCGCCTTCGCCACGGAACCGGAAAGTATCCACACCCGTACCGCGGTCGCTTCCCTCGACGATCTCAGAGGCATGAAGATACGAATGAGCAGTCCGACCGAGTCCGCCGCGTTGGCTCAACTGGGCATGCAGCCGATGCTCATGCCGGTGACCGCCGTTTCGGACGCGATCAGCAGCGGATCGATCGATGGAACCGCGATAGCGCCGGCTCTATTGAAGGAATTCGGCATCGGGCGCGTCGCCACCCATCATTATCTGTTACGCACCAGCTCGGCCTCGCTCAGTCTGTTGATGAACCGCAAGAAATTCGAAAGCCTTCCCGTGCGCGCCCAGAACATCATCCGCAAGTACAGTGGCGCCTGGCCCGCGGCGCACTTCGCCGATGGATACGAAAAGCTCAATGTGCAGGAGATAGAGCAGTTGCGAGCCGATCCGCGGCGCACCGTGATCATGCCGTCGCAACCCGAGCTCGACCGCGCGCAAATCGCGTTCAAGTCCGTGACGGAAGAATGGGCGTCCAGGAGTCCGTACAACCGCGCGCTTCTGGATCGAACAGTCGCCGAAATCGTCAAGCTTCGTTCGATACATTAAAAAAGCCCGTCGAAGGAAGCCAGTCGATGTCGCCTCTCATCCCGATCTTCATGACCAGAGCGTGTTGTGCGCTGATCATATCCGCGCTGCTGCCGTTTCCGGCGGGTGCTGCGCCGATAAAGCTCAAATTCTCGTTTTTTTCGTCGGATCGGGAATATGCCTATGAAAGCGTCGTCAAGCCGTTCGTCAACGCCGTAAATCTGGAAGGCAAAGGGATCGTCGAGATCGAGCTCTTTCCCAGCGGCGCGCTCGGTCGGAGTTATGCACAACAAATGCAATTGGTTCTCAGTGGCGACGCGGATATCGCCTGGATCAACCCGGCGCTGACGCCCGAGCAGTTTCCCGATAATTCGGTGATCGAATTGCCCGGTCTGTTTCGCGACGCGAATGAGGCTGTGCAAGTCTACACGCGGATGGCGGGCAGCGGTTCGCTGAAAGGATACGAGGACTTCTTCCTGATCGCCGCCCTGAGCACGGAGCCGCTCACGATCCACACCCGTTCGTCGATCGCATCCCTTGACGATCTGAAAGGCAAGAGAATTCGCACCGGCAGGCAGACCGAAGTGGCCGTGCTCAGGGCGCTTGGCATGGAGCCGGTGATGATGCCGATCATTCCGGTGGCCGACGCGATCAACAGCGGAGCGATCGACGGCGCGAGCGCCGCGCTCGAAGTGCTGATCGATTTCGGAATCTCGCGCTTCACGACCTATCACTACCGACTTGACCTCGGAACCGTCCCGCTAGCGATCATCATGAACCGGAAAAAGTTCGATAGTCTGCCGACGGCGGCCCAGGACGTGATCCGAAAATTCAGCGGAGCCTGGCCGATAAAGCACTACATCGATGCCATCAACGCCTATTACGCCGAGATCCTGGAAAGGCTGAAATCCGATCCCAGACGCAAGGTGGTCTATCCGTCGCAGCCGGACCTCGCAACGGCGCGCAAAGTATTCGAGACGGTCGCCACTCAATGGGCCGGCAGCAACCCGCGTAATCGCACGCTGCTCGACAAGGTGGATGCGGAAATCGCAGAACTCCGCTCGGTCCGGTAACGCCAGATGCGATCGTTCTTCACCGTTTCAATCGCACGCAATGTCGGCATCGTCGTTGCCCTATTCGGCATGCTGATCGCGGGCACCTGGGCGGCGGTGAAGTCCGCTACCGATCATCTCTTGTATCTAAACGCCACCTCGACCGCGAGCAGTTGGGCCCGGTATCTGGCTGAAAATGTCGTCGATCTGGAACAGATTGCCGCCGGCGAACAGCCCTCAACAACCAGCATGACCTTCTTCAAGGGAGCCCGCAGGGGCGGCCAGGTCTTCCGTTACGAGATATTCAACCGGCAGGGCTATTCCCAGCTCGCGTCGGATCAAGACAAGATCGCGCCCGTCGAAATATCCGAGTTCAGCATCGACGCGGCGCATTCGATCGCGGGCGCTCAACCGGTCGTCGCCGTGAAGGAAGGCAACTCTCCCAATCTTCCCTCATTCTACGCGCAGGCCTATGTCCCCATCTTCGTCGATCGTCGACCCATCGCCATCGTCGCCGCCTATGTCGACCAGACCGATCAACGCGACAATTTCTACCGCACGTTCCTGATCGAGGCCGTGTTGCTCTGCCTGATGACCGGCCTGTCCTTTCTGATTCCCATGATCGCCTGGCTGCGCCGAACCAAGGAAAAGCAGCAGGCGGACCGGCACATCCGCTTCCTCGCCTATCACGACGCACTGACCGGCCTCGCCAATCGCACCCAACTCATTGAAAAATTGCAGGCGGCGCTTGCGGTCTCTGCTTCAGGCGGTGGCGGTTTCGCCGTGCACTTCATCGATCTCGACCGCTTCAAGGAAGTCAATGACACCCTTGGACATGACGGCGGCGATTTCCTGCTCAAGACGGTCGCCGAGCGACTGCGCGCGGAGACGCGGCCGGATGACGTCGTGGCGCGGCTCGGTGGCGATGAATTCGTCGTGATTCAGTCCGGTGCTGACGGCCGGGACGAGGCGGGAGCGTTTGCCAACCGCCTGATATCCGCCTTGCGCCCCCCGATCAACTTCAACGAACACGAACTCACCGCCACGATCAGCATCGGTAGCGCGCTTGCCCCGGAGGATGGCGACGATCCGGAGCGGCTGCTGAAATGCGCAGATCTGGCGCTGTACGAGGCCAAGGCAAGCGGCCGCGATTGTGTTCGGTTCTTCCTGCCGGAGATGGATGGGGCGCTGCAGGCCCGTATCGACCTTGAGCGGACGTTGCGCCATGCCGTGCTTCATGAACATTTCGTGCTGCACTACCAGCCCGTGTTCGAAGCAAAGGCCAGTCATCAACTCAGGGGCTTCGAGGCGTTGCTGCGCCTGCCCAGGGAGGATGGAACGCTGATCCCGCCAATGGCGTTCATTCCCGTGGCCGAGGACATGCGGCTGATCGGCGAGATCGGCATATGGGTTCTGCGCGAGGCGTGCCGGACCGCCGCAACCTGGCCGGATCATCTGACGATTGCCGTGAACCTGTCGGCAGCGCAATTCGAATTGGGCAGTGTCAGCGCCATCGTCGCCGCGGCGCTCGCCGAGACCGGCCTTGCACCGGCCAGGCTCGAACTGGAGATCACCGAAACGCTGCTGCTCGGCAACAGCGAAATGATTTTGAACGAACTGCGAACGATCAAGGCGATGGGCGTCGCGATTGCGATGGACGATTTCGGGACCGGTTATTCGAGCCTCAGCTACCTCTGGCGCTTCCCGTTCGACAAGATCAAGATCGACCGCAGCTTCATGCAGGGCTTCGATGCTTCGGGCCAGGACGCCCGGGCGGTGGTGAAGACGATTATCGCGCTGGGACGCGAACTGGATATGCTGGTGACGGTGGAAGGTGTCGAGACCGAGCAGCAGTCGGTTTTTCTCAGTGGCACCGACGCCGATCTGGTCCAGGGATTCTTCTTCTCAAGGCCGATCCCCGACGCGGAAATCGCCGCCGGGCTCATCACGAATTTTCAGAAGATGCTTCCGATGCACGCCTCGGCAAAACAAGGCAAGCCTGCACTCGAAATCATCACGTCAGCGGCAGCGCGATAACACGGCTGTTTTGTAGCGCCGGAGAAACGATTTCTGCGCATATGTTCTGCGAGGCTTTGGCCCGCCGCGGTTGGCCTCCACCTCTAGCCGGCGTCCTGCGTTCGCTCCGGCACGCGGGTGATCCTGGCGCCCAGGGCGTTGAGCCGTTCGTCGATGCGCTCATAGCCGCGTTCGATCTGGTCGGCGTTGTCGATGGTGCTGACGCCCTTGGCGCACACCGCGGCCAGCAGCATGGCCATGCCGGCGCGGATGTCGGGGGATATCATCGGCGCGCCCTTGAGGCGGCTCGGTCCGGCCACGATCGCGCGGTGTGGATCGCACAGCACGATCCGCCCACCCATCGCGATCAGCTTGTCGACGAAGAACATCCGCGATTCGAACATCTTCTCGAACATCAGGATGACGCCGTCGCACTGGGTCGCGGTCACGATGGCGATCGACATCAGATCGGCCGGGAAAGCCGGCCAGGGCTGATCCTCGAGCTTTGGCACGTGGCCGCCGAAATCGTCCCGGATCTTCAGCGTCTGACCGGAAGGCACGACAAGGTCGTCACCGTCGACCTCGCAGACGATGCCGAGCCGCTCAAAGCCCATCCGGATCGAGCGCAGATGCTCGATGCCGGCGCGCGCGATGCGCAGCGGCGAACGCGTCACCGCGGCGAGCCCGATCAACGAGCCCACCTCGATGTGATCGGGTCCGATCGAATAGGTGGCGGCGCCGAGCGTAGCCGGCCCGTGCACGACCATGGTGTTGGTGCCGATGCCCTCGATGCGGGCGCCCAGCGCCACCAGGAAATGCGCGAGGTCCTGCACATGCGGCTCGGACGCGACGTTGCGCAAATGGCTGGTGCCGTGCGCCGCGACCGCGGCCATCAAGGCGTTTTCCGTGGCCGTCACGCTTGGCTCGTCGAGGAAAACGTCGGCGCCCTTGAGGCGGAGGCAGCGGAATTGCAGCCGGTCGGTTGCCACCACCGAGGCGCCGAGCTGTTCGAAGGCCAGAAAATGGGTGTCGAGACGGCGCCGGCCGATGACATCGCCGCCCGGCGGCGGCAGCATCACCTCGCCGCAGCGGGCAAGCAGCGGTCCCGCCAGCAGGATCGAGGCGCGGATCCGCGCGCACAACACCGGATCGAGATCGGCCGCGCGAATGTTCCTGGCGTGGATGGCAAGCGTGTTGCGTTGCCGCCATTCGGCCGACGCGCCGACCGAGCGGATCAGTTCCACCAGGGTTTCGGTATCGCGAATGCGCGGAACATTTTCAAGCGTAACCGGATGCTCGGTCAACAGCGCCGCCGCGATGATCGGCAAGGCGGCGTTCTTGTTTCCGGAGGGCTCGATGGTGCCCGTCAGGCGGTGGCCGCCTTCAACGATGTACTGGAGCGGCACGTGCGTCACACGTCCACATTGGCGCTGAGCGAATTGTCCTGGATGAATTCGCGGCGCGGTTCGACGATGTCCCCCATCAGCTTGGTGAAGATGTCGTCGGCCTCATCGACCTCCTTGATCTTCACCTGCAGCAGCGAGCGCTCGTTGGTGTCGAGCGTGGTTTCCCAGAGCTGGCTCGGGTTCATTTCGCCGAGGCCTTTGTAGCGCTGCAGCGCCACGCCCTTGCGGCCCGCATCCGTCACCGCCTCGAACAGGCTGACCGGGCCGTGGATCGGGGTTTCGGTATCCTTCCGGCGCAGCAGGCCCGGCTTCGGATAGGCTTCCTGCAGTCTGGCGGCGTAATCGTCGAGCTTGCGCGCATCGGCGGAGCCGAGCAGCGCGTCGTCGATGATGGCGACATCCTTGACGCCGCGCACGGTGCGCTCGAAGAAAAACCCTTCGCCTTCGGTGAAGCGCCCGGTCCAGCCGCGCTCGACCTCATCGGCCAGCGCGTCGAGCCGTCGCGCGATATAGTCGGCGGCGGCATTGGCGGTCGGGGCATCGCCGGTGATCTTCGGGCTGAGCACGCCGGCGATCGCGGCCTGTTCGATCACCTTGCGGTTATAGCGGCTGTGCAGATTGTGCAGCGTGCCGCGGATGATTCGGGCGTCCTCCACCAGCGCCAGCAGATCGCGGCCGCCGCGGTCCTCGCCGGAGGCGAGCTTGTAGACGCAGTCGTCGAGGCCGGTCGCGATCAGATAATCCTCCAGCGCGCGCTCGTCCTTCAGATATTGCTCGGACTTGCCGCGCGTCGCCTTGTAGAGCGGCGGCTGGGCGATATAGAGGTAGCCGCCGTCAATCAGCGTCGGCATCTGGCGGAAGAAGAACGTCAGCAGCAGGGTGCGGATATGCGCGCCGTCGACGTCGGCGTCGGTCATCAGGATGATCTTGTGATAGCGCAGTTTTGATAAATCGAAATCGTCGCGGCCGATGCCTGTGCCCAAGGCCGTGATCAGGGTGCCGATCTGCTCGGAACCCAGCATCTTGTCGAAGCGGGCGCGCTCGACATTGAGGATCTTGCCGCGCAGCGGCAGCACCGCCTGGAATTCGCGGTTGCGGCCCTGCTTGGCGCTGCCGCCGGCGGAATCTCCCTCGACGATGAACAGTTCGGATTTGGCGGGGTCTTTCTCTTGGCAATCGGCGAGCTTGCCAGGCAGCGAGTTGACGTCGAGCGCGCCCTTGCGTCGCGTCAGCTCGCGCGCCTTGCGCGCGGCTTCGCGGGCGGCGGCGGCTTCCACCACCTTGCCGACAATGACCTTGGCTTCCGTCGGATGTTCCTCGAACCACGCCGCCAGGGCTTCGTTGAGGACATTCTCGACCACCGGGCGGACTTCCGAGGACACCAGCTTGTCCTTGGTCTGCGAGGAGAATTTCGGATCGGGGACCTTCACCGAGAGCACTGCGGTGAGGCCCTCGCGGCAGTCGTCGCCGGTCAGCGCGATCTTTTCGCGCTTGGCCATAGCATCGGCGTAGCCGTTGACCTGGCGCGTCAGCGCGCCGCGAAAGCCGGCCAGATGGGTGCCGCCGTCGCGCTGCGGAATGTTGTTGGTGAAGCACAGTACGTTCTCATGATAGCTGTCGTTCCACCACAGCGCCGCCTCGACGCCAATGCCGTTCATCTCGGCCGCGATCATGATCGGGGAGGGCACCATCGGCTTCTTGTTGCGGTCGAGATATTTGACGAATTCCTCGACGCCGCCCTTGTACATCATCTCCTCGCGCTTCTCGACCGCGTGGCGCATGTCGGACAGCACGATATTGACGCCGGAATTGAGGAACGCGAGCTCGCGCAGGCGATGCTCGAGCGTCGCGAAATCATATTCGATCATGGTGAAAGTTTCGGTGGAGGCAAGGAACGTCACCTCGGTGCCGCGCTTGCCATTGGCGTCGCCGACTACCTTGAGCGGCGCCACTGCGTCGCCATGGGCGAATTCGATGAAATGCTCCTTGCCGTCGCGCCAGACCCGCAATTGCAGCTTGCTCGACAGCGCATTGACGACGGAGACGCCGACGCCGTGCAGTCCGCCCGACACCTTGTAGGAATTCTGGTCGAATTTTCCCCCGGCATGCAGCTGGGTCATGATGACCTCGGCGGCGGAAATGCCTTCGCCCTTATGAATGTCGACCGGAATGCCGCGACCGTCGTCGCGCACGGTGACGGAGCCGTCGGCGTTGAGCAGGACCTCCACCGCGGTGGCGTGGCCGGCCAGCGCTTCGTCGATCGCGTTGTCGACGACTTCATAGACCATGTGATGCAGGCCGCTTCCGTCGTCGGTGTCGCCGATATACATGCCCGGCCGCTTGCGCACGGCATCGAGGCCTTTCAAAACCCGGATCGATTCCGCGCCGTATTCGATGGGAATGGAATGCTCAGTGTCGGCGATCGATTGCCGGGCAGGTTCTGTCATGTGAAGCCTTCGAGGATGCCTTCGAATCAGCGGCGCAAAATCAGGCGCTGATGAGCTTATTTCTGCCATGAAAGAGGCCATGCGCCTAGCGCAAAGTCTCGACCGGCAAGCTACTGAATAAATAAGAGTTTTTGGTGGTTTTTCAAGCCGGCCGGAGGCCGATTCCAGGCGCCTGCGAAAGCGCCATTGGAGAGCTGGTTTTGGCTCTCCCCGGTCTGGATTTCCGGTGGTGGGAGCTAATCAGGGCGGCGAGTGATGCGGCCGGAATCGACGTCGAAAACCTCGCCTGTCGCGCCGATGCCGGCGAATGCCGCGGGGTCGGCGCCGGTCATCCAGACCTGCGCGCCGAGTCTTGCCAGCTCATGGAACAGCGCCATGCGCCTGACGGGATCGAGATGCGCAACCACTTCGTCGAGCAGCAATAGGGGGGTGATGCCGGTCATCTCCGCGACCAGATTGGCGTGCGCCAGCACCAGCCCGATCAGAAGCGCCTTTTGCTCGCCGGTGGAGGCGTCGCGCGCCGGCATGTTCTTCGGCGCGTAGATCACCTGCAGATCGGTGAGATGCGGTCCGTCAAGGGTGCGGCCCGCCGCGGCGTCGCGGGCGCGGCCGGCGCGCAAAATCTCGCGGTAGCGATCCTCTACCGCGGTGGCGGGCTCCGACATCAGCGCGTTTTCCATCCAGCCGTCGAGCATGATCTGCGCGGATGGAAACGCCGAAGCGTCGCCGCGCGTGCGCAGCATCGCCGCGAGTTTCGCGGCGGTCTGGCCGCGCATTGCGGCCACCGCGACGGCGAGCTCGGCGGTTTCGCGCTCGATCGCGTCACACCAATGGTCGTCGTAATTGCGCACCTCCAGCAGGCGGTTGCGCGAACGCAAGGAGCGATCGAGCGCCGACACCCGGCTCGAATGCTCGCTGTCGATCGCCAGCACCAGACGGTCGAAAAACCGCCGCCGCTCGGAAGCGGCGCCCATGAACAGTCCGTCCATCGAAGGCGTCAGCCAGACCATGCGCAAATGATCGCCGAATGCGGTGGCCGACGTCACCGGCTCGCGGTCGATCCGGCAGCGCCGGCTGGCGGCGGCCGCCTCGCTGCCGGGCGGGTCGATGCCGGTGCCGAGGGTCGCCAGTCCGAGCGCGCCTTCGACCTCTGCGGACACCGCCCAGGAACCGTCGCCCTGATTGTCGGCGACATCGTCGAGCGTCGCCCGGCGCAGGCCCCGTCCAGGCGACAGAAAAGAGATCGCCTCGATGCAGTTGGTCTTGCCGGCGCCGTTCGGGCCGACCAGCACCACCACGTCACCGCGCGCCTCCAGGCTCGCCGCGCGATAATTGCGGAAGTGCGTCAGCGTCAGCCGGTGGATGCGGGAGGCGGTCATGGAGGGCGGTCGATCTCAAGTTGTCATTGCCGGGCTTGACCCGGCAATCCATCGTCCGCGCTAGCGGACAATCTCTTCATATAGATCGCACCAATCCGGATTGCCTGCGACAATCAGATCAATCTTCCACTCGCGCGACCAATGCTTGATGTTCTTTTCGCGTTGGAGCGCGGTCGCTATCGTGTCGTGCGGCTCAAAATATACCAGCGTTTTGATGTCGTAGCGCTTGGTGAAACTTTCAGCTAGCCCCTCCCGGTGCTCGTAAACACGCCGCACCAGATTGTTCGTCACGCCGATGTACAGCGTTCCACCGGGCTTACTGGCTAGAATATATACCCAATAGGTCATTTCGAAGTTGATGGATTGCCGGGTCAAGCCCGGCAATGACGACTGGTGAATGACGACAGTTACACCCGCATCGGCATCAGCACGTAGAGCGCGCCTTTGGAATCCTTGTCCTGCACCAGCGTCGGCGAACCCGGATCGGCCAGTCGCAGCACCGCGACTTCGCCCTCGATCTGGGCGGCGATATCCAAGAGATAGCGCGAATTGAATCCGATATCGAGCGCCTCGGAAGCGTATTCGACCTCCAGCTCTTCGGTCGCGCTGCCGGAATCCGGATTGGTCACCGACAGCACCAGCTTGCCCGCGGACAACGCCAGCTTCACCGCGCGGCCGCGCTCGCTCGAGATGGTCGAGACGCGGTCGACCGCGGCCTCGAAATCCTTCTTGTCGACGATGAGTTCCTTGTCGTTGTTTTGCGGGATGACGCGGCCGTAGTCTGGAAACGTGCCGTCGATCAGTTTCGAGGTCAGCACCACATTGCCGAGCGTGAAGCGGATCTTGCCCTGCGACAGTTCTATCCCGACTTCGGCCTCGTTGTCCTCGATCAACCGCAGCACTTCGCCGACGGTCTTGCGCGGGACAATGACGCCGGGCATGCCGGATGCGCCTGTGGGCAAAGGCAGATCGATCTGCGCGAGACGATGCCCGTCGGTCGCGACCGCGCGCAGGGTAGGCTCCTTGGCGCTGCCGGCGGAGTGCAGGTAGATGCCGTTGAGATAGTAACGGGTTTCCTCGGTCGAGATCGCAAACTGGGTGCGGTCGATCAACCGCTTCATGCCGGAGGCGGGCAGCGTGAACGAATGCGTCATGTCGCCGGCGGCAAGATCGGGGAAATCGTTTTCGGGCAAGGTCTGCAGCGTGAAGCGCGACCGGCCGGCGCGGATCGCCAGCACCGAGCGGTCGCCATCGCCTTCCAGCACGATCTGCGCGCCATCGGGCAGCTTGCGCACGATGTCGTAGAACATGTGCGCCGGCACCGTAGTCGAACCGCCGGTTGCGCTTTCCGCCGCCAGCGTTTCCGTCACCTCGAGGTCAAGGTCGGTGGCCTTCAGCGACAGCTTGGCGTTTTCGGCGCGGATCAGCACGTTGCCGAGGATCGGAATGGTGTTGCGGCGCTCGACCACGCGATGGACGTGGCCCAGCGATTTCAGGAGTTGCGCGCGTTCGACGGTAACCTTCATTGCAATACCCGCCTGATCCTAAGATGAAAAAGCCGCGCGGCCCGGAAGGCGCGCCGCGGCGTTTGAAACCTGAAAAGCCCGATCGTAGCTGGATTTGATCAAACCCGCAGGGGGACCGCAAGGTGGCGCGGATGGCGCGCAAGCGCAAGGGATGCGTTAGCCGGTTCCCCACGTTTTGCGGGAAATCCGGCCTTTGCGGGTCGTCCCGGCGAACGCCGGGACCCATAACCCCCCGGCGTCAATGGCCGCAGAGGGCATCCGCCCCACTGCCGAAACGAGATGTCACGGCGTATGGATCCCGGCCTTCGCCGGGGCGACCAATTCGAGACGGCGCCTTGTTACAGGAGACGCTCACTCCTGCAACTGACGTTTCAGCGATTCGACCTCTTCGGAAAGCGCCACATCCCTAGTGACCAGGGCCTCGATCTTGCGCACGGCGTGCAGGACCGTGGTGTGGTCGCGCCCTCCGAACCGGCGGCCGATTTCGGGCAGCGAGCGCAGCGTCAGCGTCTTGGCCAGGTACATCGCGACCTGGCGTGGCCGAACGACATTCGCCGTACGCCGCGACGACAGCAGGTCGGAGCGGCTGACATTGTATTGCCGGGCCACCACCCGCTGAATGTCCTCGATCTTGATGCGTTTGGGTTCCTGCGGACGGATCAGGTCGCGCACTTCGCGTTCGGCCATTTCCAGTGTCACCGGCTGCGCGTTGAGCTTGCTGTGCGCGAGCAGGCGGTTGATGGCGCCTTCAAGGTCGCGGCCATTGTGGGTGATGGTTCTGGCCAGATAATCCAGCACCGGTGCCGGCACGTCGAAGCTCGCATGATGTGCCCGCGCGGCTGCGACCCGCGATTTAAGGATTCCGAGCCGCAATTCCTCGCCGAGCGAAGCCATCTCGACCACCAGCCCGCCCGCGAGACGCGAGCGCACGCGGTCGTCGAGGCTCTCCAGGTCGGAAGGCGGACGATCGGCGGCGATCACCACCTGGCGGCCGGCATCGATCAGCGCATTCAGCGTATGACAGAATTCAGCCTGGGTCGATTTGCCCTGCAGGAATTGCAGATCGTCAATCACCAGCACGTCGATGCCGCGCAACGCTTCCTTGAATGCGAGCGCGGTCTGGGTCTTGAGCGCCGCGACGAAGCCGTACATGAATTTTTCGGCCGTGAGGTAAAGCACTTTGCGTTCGCTGCCGGAATTGCCGGCCCATGTCACGGCTTGCAGCAGATGGGTTTTGCCGAGCCCGACGCCGGCGTGGATATAGAGCGGATTGAACATCACGCTATCGCCGCGCCGCCCTTCCGCAACCTGGCGCGCCGCGGCGTGTGCCAGCGTGTTGGAACGCCCGATCACAAAACTTCCGAAGGTCAGGCGCGGATCGAGCGGCGAACCGCCGAGCGCGTCATGGTTGGCGGAAACCGGCGCGATCGCGGTCGCGCGCAGCTCAGGCGCGGGACGACCGTCGGATCGCTCGGTGCGCCGTTGCTCGAGCGGCGCGAGGGCCTCTCTTACCGGCGCCGCGCATCGCATCGCCGTGCGCACGGTGAGGTCGATCCGATGCACTTCCGGCATCTCGGCCTGCCAGCAGGTGAGGACACGCTCGGCATAATGCGCCTGGATCCAGCTCTTGAGGAACCGGGTCGGAACCGAAAGCCGGACGCTTTCGTCTTGCACGCCCTCCAGATCCATTCGGGCAAACCAGCTTGAATAGACGTCTTCGCCTACGCTTGAGCGCAGCCGACCCTTCACGCGTGACCAGCGATCCTGTTCGATATTTGTCATTGCCTTACGACTTTTCTGATGGAGTGAAATTGCCTGCGAACCGCCGTGCGGATGTTCCGCACAGAACGACCTCATCGGGGCTTCGTCTTCAGCCATAGACCGGCCGGTCGGCGAGATGCCGCGGGCAAAATCATCAGGCTGGAAGAAGAAGGGTCCGCGAGGTCAGTGCGTACTCAACGGAGTATCCGGAGTTCGCGTCAAAGGACGCGCGCAGACGGCGTCCAATGGGTTCCATTCAGTGTCGTCGAAAAATGGTATTTGATCGAATACCGCGTTGATTCCATAAAGCATGCAACCTCCCCATCCCGCCGTGATTGCTCACAGCAAGTTGTCATATCACGTGAGTTTCAAATTCAGTCGATCGCGTCCAAACGTCAAAATCGTTCAGCCGCTTCGCCGCCGCGTTGGTTAAGCCCCGTTACAACATGCCCGCCTGCTTCGCCCTCGGCGCGATTGCGGTCGGCTTGTGCGAATATCTCTTGCTCAAAGCGAGCGAGGCGCAATGCCCCCACTTGAGAAATTTCGACACAGAACTACCGTCCTCATATTGCTATGAGTTTAAATCCGACAATCGCTTGGAGAGCGTCGCCAACGCGCATACCGCCGCCGATTTGCACGTCCACCTCGTTTCCTTGAACCGCGCTGGTCTTTGGAGCCGGAGGCGTCGCGAGCGTCGTTAGATATAGATCATGCCCTATTTCCCGCAACGAAAATGATTCCGGGGTCGTGGCGGTAGAATTGACTTCGCACTTGCAAAAACAGGCAGCGGTTTTCGCGCGAAGGGCCAAGGTTTTGAATCTGTGCGGAGAATCGAACTACCGCGCCGCTGTCATATTTCTAACGGCCGCCCAAAATAAATTCATAAATCGTTTACGTTTGAACGGGGCAGATCGGAATTTTCGGACAAGCGGTCGCCGCTATGCCGATAAGTGACTACGCAAGCGCGTTTTTTTTTGCTCGTCGGAAGAGGGTAACCCTGAGCGGCCTCGGTACACCCGTCGCGCGATCACGATTGCTATTTCAAAAACCTGCGCGATCAATAACCGGCATCAACATCGTCGCGGTCATCGCGGGCTTTGTAAACCCGTCTTCGTACATACGGCAGAAAAATCTCCGTAGAAATCCGGGGCAGTCGGAGTTTCGGGAAGCCGAGACCGGCTCTGCAGAGGCCGACGAAACAGAAGAAGCCCGGCGATGCCGGGCTTCCCTAACGAATATTTCCTTGATCAGTTCATTTCGCGAGCTTTGCGATCTGATGGGTGAGCCGCGAGACCTTTCGGCTCGCATTGTTCTTGTGGATGATGTTGCGCTGCGCGGCCTGCATGAGTTCCGGTTCCGCACGCGTCATCGCCTTCAGCGCCGCATCGCGGTCGCCGCTCTTGATCGCCTCTTCGACAATGCGAACCGCGCCGCGCATCTGGGTACGACGGGACTTGTTGATAATGGTGCGGCGGGCAATCTTGCGCGTCGCCTTCTTGGCGGAAGTCGTATTGGCCATGGCTTTCAAATATCCTTCGACGGTAACCGATCGCGGGGGCTCAGGCTTGAGCGCTCCGCCCGTTCAACTGCATGATCGACGCTGGTATGTTTCCTGGTGTTCCACGAGAATGCCATTCTCGGAGCATGGATCGCTCACCCGACGGCGCCGCTCAAAGAACAGCGGCGGCAGGATTGCGTCCGCCGCCATTGGCGGTCTTATAGAGGGCTCAAATTACAGCGTCAACGCTTTCCGGGCCCCTAAAGCCCGTAAGGCCCGCTCGGAAGGCGCTGATAAGATGCTGATGTGGTTGAATTTCCGCGCTGTGCCAGTCATCGCTGACGGCGTTTTCGGGCGCGAAAGACATAGGGTGACGCATGATCCGCGGTTTTTTCCGACTTGTGGGGCTGCTGCTGCTGGCCGGCGGATTTATCTTCATGGTCTATGACGGCGCGCGTTGGGTCGCCGATCAGACCTTGCGTTTTACCCGTTTTGGCGAATTCTGGAACGATATCCATCAATCCAGCCAGCAGGCGTTCCGGGCCTGGGTGGAGGCCACTGCGCCCTGGCTCTGGACCAGCGTCAAAATTATCCTGGACCAACCGGTTTTCGCCGTGATGGGCGTGTTGGGTATCTTGCTGATGCTGCTGTTCCGGCCGCGCAAGCCGCTGATCGGCTATTCGCGGAACTGACCGGGATCAAGGCGATGCCGGCTCTATGTTCGGCTGCCCGGCACAACCGGGCTGCCGTGACCTGCGTCGATACATATAATAAAGTCATCTGTTTCCGCCGGGAGAAAGCCCATGTTGTTCATGCGCAAGACCACCGCGTTGCCGAGCGCAGCCGAGGTGCTGCCGGGCCGCGCCAATCCGATCCCCACCGCCGCCAGCCATTTCGTGAACGGCCGCCCGTTGCAGCCACCTTATCCCGCCGGTCTGCAGCAGGCCGTGTTCGGGCTCGGCTGCTTCTGGGGTGCGGAACGAAAATTCTGGCAGCTCGGCGAGGGTATCTACACCACCGCGGTCGGTTACGCCGGCGGTCATACCCAAAACCCCAGTTACGAGGAGGTTTGTTCGGGCCTCACCTGTCATACCGAAGCGGTGCTGGTGGTGTTCGATCCGAACAAGGTTTCGTACGATCAATTGCTGAAGACGTTTTGGGAAAGTCACAACCCGACGCAGGGCATGCGTCAGGGCAATGACGTCGGCACCCAGTATCGCTCCGCGATCTACACCTTCAATGACGCGCAACGCAAAGCTGCGGACGCATCCAGGTCGGCCTATCAAAGGGCGTTGGCGGCAAAGGGCCTCGGCGCCATCACCACGGAGATCGCGCCGTCAGGCCAATTCTATTTCGCCGAGGATTATCATCAGCAGTACCTGGCGAAGAATCCGGCCGGCTATTGCGGGCTTGGCGGCACCGGGGTGTCGTGTCCGATCGGCGCGGGCGTCAGCGCCTGATCCAACGTTTTTTTAACCATAACCGGCGCAGGACTTGAGCGGCGAACGCTGGTTTTGATCTTCGCACCACCGTCATTCCGGGGCGCGTCAAAGACGCGAACCCGGAATCTCGAGATTCCCCGATGTGCAATTGCACATCTGAGGTTCGCGCTGACGCGCGCCCCGGAATGACGACCGTGAGATTACTTCAAATGCTGCGCGAAGAAGCCAAGGCTGCGCGGCCAGGCGATATCGGCGCTGGCCTTGTCGTAACTCGCCCGCTCGTCGCAATGAAAACCGTGCTGCGCTCCCGGATAGACGTGGATTTCGACCTCGGGCCGTTTTGCGCCGATGGTCTCGATATCGGCGAGCGGAATGCCCGCATCCTTTTCTCCGAAATGCAACTGCGTCGGCACCTTCGGCTTGTCGTCGGCGAAACGAACGATGGCGCCGCCGTAATAGCCGACCGCAGCCGACAGCCCTGACAGTTTTGTCGCGGCGGCATAAGCGATGCTGCCGCCGAGGCAGAAACCGATGATGCCGACCGGGCCAACATCGCTGACCGCGTCGATGGCGGCCTGGGTATCGCGCAGCATCGCCGCCCAGTCCGGATTGGCGACGAACTTGCGCGCCACCGCGATCTCATCGGGCGAATAGCCGGAGGTGAAATCGGGCTCGACGCGGTCGAAGATCGCTGGCGCGATGGCGACATAGCCCTCGCCTGCGAGACGGTCGCAGACCGCGCGGATGTGATGATTGACGCCAAAGATTTCCTGGATCACCACCACCGCCGCCCTGGGCGCGGTGGCGGGGTCGGCACGATAGCCGCCCAGTTGAAAATTGTCCGAAGCCGTCAGTTTGATGTCTTGTCCCACGGGTCATCCATTTGCTTGAGAGTTGATCTTTTGCGGAGAGTTCTTGAAAGCGAGGAGCCAAGCGTCAGGCGGGCTGCTATTGCCACATCCAGTTGTGGCCCCAGTCGCCCTTCCAGCCGGTCAGTCGGCCCTTGCGGAACTGCAGATAGAGCCGGTCCTTGTGGAAGAACAACCCGCTGCCGCCGACATTGCGGAAGGCCAGCAAGGTTTCGTCGCCCGGGCGGCCGCTGATGTAATTCAATGGCGTCCCCAGGGCCTGCGCGGCAGCTTCCGCGTCCATCCCAAACACGAGCGGCGTATTGTTCGACAGCGTCGCGGTGAAGGGTGGGGCATTCGAACCCCCTGCCGGCGCCAATGTCCGCGCGGCCGCGGCGTCGATGCCTGCGGCTCCAAGGCCTGCGGCTCCAAGGCCCGCGACGGAAACCGCGATCAGCGCGAGCCTGTTCATGACTGGACCATCCCTTCGGCGACGGCGCTTTGTGGCAGGCTATCGAGGAACGGCAACACCGCGTCGATGAACGCCTGCGGCTGGTCGATGTTGACGGTGTGGCCCGCTGCCGGGATCACCGCCTTTTTCGCACCCGGAATCCTCAAAGCCATATAGTCCGAGGCCGCGAGGAACGGGGTGTCGTCGGCGCCGACCACCACCAGCGCAGGCACCTTGATGTCGGGCAAGGATTCGATCACGCGGGCATCGCGCTGGGTCAGCATGCCGCGCGCGGCGCGCGCCAGACCCGACGCATCGCGATGGCTCACCATCGAGCGCTCGCGGCTGCCCGATTTCAAAGCTTCAAGGCCTTCGCGCTCGAAGCGGTCGCCGGTATCGAGCGCGCGTTGGTTCCAGGCCTCGCGGGCGTCGTCCTTCCTGAAGCCCGGTCCGGTATCGATGATCAACAGCGCCCGCACGCGCTCCGGATGCGCGCGATAAAACGCCAGCGACATGTAGCCCCCGAGCGAAAGCCCGCCGACGATGGCGCTGGTGGTTCCGACCTCGTCGAGCAGGGCTGCGATGTCCGCCACCGTCAGCGCTTCACTATAGGCCGACGCGTCGCCGGGGTAATCGGACCGGCCGTGGCCGCGCATGTCCCACAACACGAGTTTGTGGTGTTCTGATAAGGCCTCGATCTGGCCCTGCCACATCTGCGCTGTCGACGAATAGCCGTGGGTCAGCAGCAGCGGCGGTCCGCTGCCGTGGACCTCATAATAGATCTGGACCCCGTCGCGGTTGATTTTTGGCATTGCAGTTTCCTGGCGATTCCCCCGGCGGCTTCGTGAAGCTGCCGCGCAACGGTATTCTAGCGCGATCCGTTCGCCTCTGGGAACTGCCCAACTTCGCAAGCGGCAATCGCCGGATCCGCATGGCGTGGGAGCAAGTCCATCGCCCATTTCCCGGCGGGGTCTGTTGCCGCAGCGCACAAAGCGCATTTCGGATCATTTTCCATTCGACCGATTCCAATTTGCATTGCCTCCCGAATGGAACTTGACCATTCTCTTGCGCAAGGTCGGCATCGGCCCGGTGGGTGCCCGATCATCGTCAAACGTGAATCGCCGCCGTAAGCGGCATCATGCACCGGCAGGGGAAGAGACCATGCCTACTCTCAACATCAACGGGCGGAATATGTCCGTCGAGGCGGCGAACGATACGCCGTTGCTTTGGGCCATCCGCGAGCAATTGCAGATGACCGGGACGAAGTTCGGCTGCGGCGCCGGCCTCTGTGGCGCCTGCACGGTGCACGTCAATGGTGAAGCGGTGCGATCCTGCCAGACTTCGCTCAGCGACGTCGCCGGCAAGAAAATCACCACCATCGAAGGGCTCAGCGCCAAGGGCGACCATCCGCTGCAGAAGGCATGGATCGCCGAGCAGGTCCCGCAATGCGGCTACTGTCAATCCGGACAGATCATGCAGGCGGCAGCCTTGCTCTCCAAGAACGCCAATCCGACCAGGGACGAAGTGGTCGCGCACATGGACGGCAATCTCTGCCGCTGCATGACCTATTCGCGCATCCAAAAGGCGATCATGCGTGCGGCCTCCGAAATGCGCACCGCATCTACGGCTACCGAGCGGAGAGCAACATGAATACGCACGTGAAAATCACCAGGGATATTGTCGACCGCGAGCCCGCCGATCTCAGCCGCCGCTCGTTCCTCGTGGGATCCGCCGCAGCAGGTCTTGCGCTCGGTTATTCCGCGGTCCCAAGCCTCGTCGGCGCCGACCAGGCGCTCGCCGCGCCTGCCAATTTCGATCCCAGCGTCTGGTATTCGATCGCGCCGGACGGGATCGTCACGGTCACCTGCGGCAAGGCCGACATGGGCCAGCATATTGCCTCGACCATGGCGCAGATCGTTTCCGAAGAGCTCGGCTCGGACTGGAAGGACATGCGGGTTCAGCTCGCATCCAACGATCCGAAGTTCAACGACCCCGTGCTCGGCGCGCAGATCACCGGCGGCAGCTGGAGCACCATGATGAACTTCGATGCGATGAGCCGCGCGGGAGCCGCGGGACGCATGGCATTGACGGAAGCGGCAAGTGCGGCGATGGGCGTACCGGCGGGCGAGCTGGTGGTCAGGGACTCCGTGATTTCGCATCCGAAGTCGAAGAAGTCGATGACCTTTGCCGATGTCGTCAAGAGCGGGAAGGCGACAAAAACCTTCACGCCCGACGAACTCAAGGCGATCCAGCTCAAGACGCCTGATCAGTACACCAAAATCGGCGTTTCGGTTCCGCAGCTTGATATCCCGTCGAAGACCAACGGCACCGCCAAATACGGCATCGACGTCATGCTGCCGGGCATGGTCTACGGCAGGGTCGTCACGCCGCCGGTGCGCTTTGGCGCGACGGTGAAATCGGTCGATGATAGTGCTGCAAAGAAGGTGCCTGGCTTCATCAAGGCGGTCACCCTCGACGACCAGACCGGAAGCACGACCGGCTGGGTGGTGGCGGTGGCCAACACCTATGCCAATGCCATCAAGGCAGCGGGTGCGCTCAAGATCACCTATGACGGTGGTGCGAACGCCAAGCTGTCGAGCGAGTCGCTGCTCAACGAGGCGAGGCGTCTGCAGGCTCTCGACGATTCCGGCCTGTTTTTCGTCAAGGACGGCGACACCGCTGCTGCCTTCGGCACCGCGGCCAAGGTGATGGAGGCGGAGTACACCACCAGCATCAACATCCACGCGCCGCTGGAGCCGATGAACGCCACCGCGCAGCTGCAGGGCGACATCTGGCATATCTATTCCGGCAACCAGTTCGCGACACGCTCCGGCGCGATCGCGGCGGGTGCGGCCGGGGTCGATCCCAAATTCGTCGTGATGCACCAGATGTGGCTGGGCGGAGGTTTTGGCCGCCGTCTCGACGCCGACATGATGGTGCCGGCGGTGCAGGCGGCGAAGGCCGTCGGCAAACCGGTCAAGGTGATCTACAGCCGCGAAAACGACATGACCATGGACTTTTCGCGGCCGCTGACCTTCCAGAAAATGAAGGCAGGCCTCGACGGCGACGGCAAGCTGATTGCGCTCAATCATGACGTGGTCAGTGCGTGGCCAACCCAGCG
>Ga0209871_1000162_pt1 | contig 20790 bp, 25 predicted proteins | sample OrgsoiDNA2013045_FD_185795 | JGI IMG/M metagenome (GOLD analysis project Ga0209871, IMG submission 185795) | Permafrost soil microbial communities from the Arctic, to analyse light accelerated degradation of dissolved organic matter (DOM) -... | ecosystem: Environmental > Terrestrial > Soil >... | reverse complement strand
TCCTGCTTATCAATCCAGGCATCCAGTGCTTTTAGCTGAGAGGGCTGCAGGCGGACTCCTATGAGGGTCCCCTTGACCGCCGACCGCTTCCAGCGCGGGCTTGTGTTATCACTACTTGATTTGATCATGACCTTGTGATAGCACAAGAACAAGCCGAGGGGAAGTTCCCGCTTCCGCCCCGGCTCTAACCCGAACCAAAGGTACAGCCCATGGCTCAAGCTAGTTCCAATAATAGCATACCCGCGCCCGTTGTTTCGACCCGGCGGCGTTTCTTGGCGACAGTGGCCGGCGCCAGCGTCATCAGCGTCGGCAGTCTTGCCGCTGGCGCAATAGATCGACCGATCGTCCACCCGGTTTTGGCGGCCGATCCGATCTATGCTGTGATCGAGGCGCACCGGAAGGCCGTCCTCGAGCACAACGAGGCGGAGCGCGTCCAGTTCGCCTTTGACGCCGGCGGCAAGACGGGCGAGCGGCGCGAGGAATACGAACGCCTCGTCGCGCTGGACAATGTGGCATGGGCCGCGCTGACCGAGGCGGGATGCAGTCTCGTCAACACAAGACCGACGACGCTGGCCGGCATTCTGGCGCTCTGCAAATATATCGAACCCTTGTTCGGCGAGACCGATCAGCCTGACCGCCCGACTATATCGATTACGAGAACGACGCGCAGGCCTACATCCCCGAGGCGTTCGCCTATGTGATCGGGCGCGCGATTGAGCAATTGATCAAGGGAGGCGGCAATGAACATAGTTGAGTTTCCGCTGCCTGATCGCCCGGTCACTGAAAGCGAGGTCGACAAGCTTCACGGCGACGCATTTCGCGATCTGGAAATGAGCCTTCGCGACTGCGTTCGGATGAGCGAGATCGCCGCGGAAATGATGTCGCGGGCGAAGATCGATGATAACCCGCTCAACTTCGCCGTGTTTCATCTGGCCTGCATGCTGTCGAAACTCGAGACGGAATATGACGCCAGATGGCACGGCGAGCGGGGGAAGCCATGAGCGAGCTCACCCCGCAGCACGTTCTCGCCGACCTGTTCGGCAGCGCCGACTTTCCAGCGGAGATCCTTGACCCCGAACACGCGGCCGAAATCGTCTTTCAACGGCTGAACGATGCCGGGTTTAAGATCGAGTCGGCCGGCAATTAATTTCTTGCCGGAAAAGCAACGTGACCACCCCGGGCGCCAGCGTTCACACGTTCTGCGCCCGGATCTCCTCTGGATCAGTTTGATTCCGGCAGAGTTCCGGGCTGGAAAACGCCCAGTTCGGGGCGCATGTTCCGGCGATGCGTGAGCGCTGGGCTGAAGATCTTGTGTGCCCAAACTGCCGAAAGACCGGCGTGGCCGAGCTTTCGCAGGCAGATGACCTTTCGTGGGACATCGAGGCAGATTTGGTCCCAGCGGGCTTTAAGGTTATTCAGCTACAACACGGCATCATCTTTCACTGTGCCTCTTGCGATATCCCCGTGGTGCCCTGATGACCCTAGGCCAGCTTGCCACGCTGGCGAAAAGCCGGACTCACCGGCGGCCTTCTTAGGCCCGACAATCGGGCCGGACACGCTCCGCAGCTTTTTCATTACGTCTCGCTGAGCCTCAATCAATATCACTACCGTTGATTGCGATCGGAGGATGCTGTCATGAAGATCGTCCTTCGGGTCGCCGGCCCGCTATTTATTGCTGTCGGGCTTTTTTGGTTCGCACAAGGGACGGGATTGCTCCCATGGCCGCGCAATTCAGCGACGGTCGACTACGGCGCCGGCGTCGCAGCCGTAGGTATCGGCCTTGTCTGGTTCGGATGGCGGTAAGTGCTCGCGCTCACCTCGGGTCACGGCGGGCGAACCCTGCGGCGGCGCGGACTGACCGACACATGAACAGCCTGCAAAAGCCAGACTCACCGGCGCTCTTCCTAGAGTCGGGAAAAGGCCATGCTGCGCGTTGGCCGCTCGCGGATATCGATGATCGTTGGCGAACCGGTTGGGGTTCCCCTAGGGCGTTTGGGGTGATTGCCGGTTATTTACCTTCCGCAATCCTCATCCTGCCAAAGCCAGTTAGCCGAAGTCCGCCCAAGACTTCCTCTATATACCCCAGCTCGATTAGCCGGGCTTTGTGCTCAGCCGGCATGCGGTGCATCAAGCCCTTAGCACCGTCTCGCAATGAGACGAACTCTTCGCGGGTTAATGCTGGTGCAGACAAAACTTGGGCCATCGCGCGATTATGCGCCTATGGCTGGCCGGTTCAAGCCAATCAGCCTGCCACAATCAAACCGACCCACTACCTAGATGATGAGGGCTTGGCATCATTCGCCCAAAAGAAACGGCCCCAGCGCGGGGCTGAGCTGAGACCGTGGAGGCTGGGGAGCTTTGTGCCGGTGTGCCCCGGCACGATTCTCAAGCTCACTCACTGGTCTGAAATCCGTTCCTTCGCCAACGTCATTGGCCGCCCTGCGGACAAGATGCGGTCATTTCGCGTTTGCCTTTACCCGAAACCGCGAGCGGCCCAGCGCGATCCGTAGGGCGTGGGCGCGCGCCCTCACTGCCACCACGGTTCGCCCGAGGTCCGCCGCGATGTCGAAGACCGAGGCATTGGAGATGACAAGCTCCCGAAGTCGCTTATCCTCGTCTGATGTCCAGGCCTTCGCGTTGTTTATTTTTTTCGCATCGTTTCTCCGGGGTCATGCTCGTTTCCGGGCTCTCGACGCCGCAGGCCTGTCTTTGTTTGCCTCGGCTTTGCCAGCGTGCTTACCGCTAATGAGCAGCAACATTTCCTTTTGTCCCGCTGCGGCCTGTGGCTTTTTACCCACGATGGTTTAGCCCCGCGGTCGTTTGCGAGTCATTTCCCCTTCACTAGCTCAGCCTCGCGCGCTAGCCGCTCAGCCTTGAGTCGCTCGCGGTTGGCAGAAAATGCCTTCTGCACAATCTCGTGCTCCGTCACTGCCTTTTCGGCGTCGACTTGGCGAAATGCCTTGTGCGCATCGCGCAGCGCTTTGGTCATCGGTTTGAATCGTTCAACCTCGCCCGGCGTCTTGTCATTGCTTCACCCGGGGCGGGGTTTTCTTTGGTCTTTGCCGTGCGCGGCGACCCGTTGATGACATGGCTTTCGTTCCGGCATTCTTTGGCATGTTTGACGCAACCGGGAGAATGAAACGAGAAGCCCATCGCTGCTCGAAGCGTCTTTGAACGTGAAGAGGAATAATGCTTATGGCTGAAGCTCCCGTTTCAAAGCAACGTCTCCCCGTGGCTTAAGGTCCATGGTTTCACGTCGATGTGCTCATCCGGACGGTGAGAGGTGATCCAGGAACCGCTTCATACATCGCGTGTTGTCATGCAGGAGCGGGAAATGGCGCGCCACAAATCCAACATTGGTTTTTTCGCTATGATTGGAGGCAGCTTGCTCGCTGCATCCTTGCTCGTAGTGCTATTGGTCGGTGGGCAGGTCGGCGGCCCGAAAGTGGCGTTCAACGCCTCGCCGGCAATCACTGCGCGCTGACCGTTCAGCAAAGGTTCCGGGAACGACTCTCGGCTAGGCAACTTAGACTCGCCTGTGCTTGGCGGTGTCGAGCGCAGGAACACCCGGCTGGAACACACGCCCCCCTCCATCGGGAGTTTAATAGGCGGCCTCAGCTTCCCCAGGCTGGGGTCGTTTCCTTTGGTCCCCGCGCCGAACCAATCTAGCTGTAATTCGTTAGCCAAAGAGTTGACTGGAGCGAAGCATCCCCGTTCCCGCCAGAGGTGCGGTTTTATGAGCGGAATTGATGACCTTCTTTTTTATCCCCTGGCGACCGGTGATCAACCGGTTTGCCCAAAATGCTGCTCACCACTCGTGCTCGTCGGTTTTCAAAGCGAGCGTGGGATGCCCGATTTTTCCTCGTTTAGATGCCCAGACTGTGGACGCTCGGAAACCTTTGCCGACGACGACCACGGGGCACCTTAGAATCGCCACCAAGGCCGCCGGTTCTGATTTCGTTGGGTTATTTGCACTGTGCGCCCGAAACTCATAGCGAGTCATGGATTCATTATTCGTGTCCACCGCTAGAGCTGGGGCGCGGAAAATCACAAAACGCACCAGCGGCCATTTCTGAGTCACCAAGCCTGTCGATCGGACAGTTTTACAGTCAGGCAGAATTTGAGCGGGGCAAAAGTGCGACAATCGCACGGGTTTGCAGGGCTTCCGGCGGGGTCTTTTGAGCCCGTTTCCTTGTCGCACCCGTTGAATTTTAAGGGAAAGTTTAGGACTGCCACTCCTGCCAGCACACGGCGCAGCTAAGATACTGAAATTAATAAGGAATCCTCTGAGATTTCCTCAGCGCTGCATCCCGGCTTCAGATCGCCGTAAAGGTCCGCGGCCGGCCAGCTGGCCAGTCGGCCGATCCGCGGGGGTAGACCCCACGGGTGCTGCGCCGGCAATCGAATCCCACACCTGAATCTTCAGTGTGCCGGGCCGCCGGCCAGCTTGGGTGCGTATCTAATCGCATGGTAGGAATTAAAATCGATCTCCTCCGTTGCGACGTATGATTCCGCGAGCAAGCGCTGCCAGCGCAGCGTTTGGCTATCGCCGTCAACCGACTTGGCTATGACGAGCCAGCCCGGACTCTTGATGTTTTTCATCGTGCGATCGATAAATCTGGCGACGAGAGCGTCCGGAAGAAAATAGAAATCAATTGGATCATGGATGGCCGCCCATGCGCGTGGCCCGATTGGCGCTATTTTCGCTGCGTTCTCAAGCTTTATCAGCGGTTCATGTCGCACCACCGAGGCGTAAAATACCGCGCGGGCTGCGTCGCCGGGGTCGCCATAATCGAGCAATGTGGGCGTTCGCATTGCATGGCGTTGGTCTAACCCGGGAACGGCTCCAATCCCGGTGAGATCGGATGTATCACCTCGGATATATGACATGGAACTGATGTCGGCGATGGCCGAGTAGTCCGATCCCGAGGCCTGTTGCCGAGCCGACCAGCCAAAAAGCGGCGTTAGAGCGAGAACCGAAGCGAGCGCCACATGGGCAGTTCGCGACAACGTAGCGGACCTGGAAAAAGCCCGTACTGCCGCAAGGACCAGCACAAGGAAGGGCATCAAGTTCAGTATGTTGTTGTCGTGGCTGCGGCCGAGATAATATGAAAATGTTGCGTAGAGCGAGAGCAGGCAAACGAAGATGATTGCAAACGAAGCTTCGTCCGTCTTGTTTCTGATGACCAGAGCCGCCGCGACCAGTCCCGATATGACGGTGAATCCGAAAAACCAGATGGCCCCCTTTGGATCGATAGGCAGGGGACCGGTTAGATTTACGACGTATGCCGTGTATGCATCCGGGTCGGGCATCACGCCATACATTGAATAATAAATCGAAACGAACGTGACCAGGAACACGAGCGCCACGGAGACAATTTCGAGGATCGCGGAGATCACGTCCCGGATCGGCCGCTTGCCGGATGTGCTGGCGAGCCACAACAGATAAGGCCACCAGACAAAACTCGAATAGAAAGCGGCTTCAGGGGACCATATGGCTGCGAGGCACCAAAGTGCGTGTCCGCAAATTCGCGGTACCACCGTTCGTGTTGTCCGAGACTGTGTCCAGACAATGCAAAAAACCAAGGCCGCGAGTGGCATGAAGCGCAATCCGCCGGTCGACGGAAAGCTCCAGGCTCCTCCTAATGCCGGCGGGAACGAAGTCCAGCACAGGCTGGAGGCGATCGACGCCAGCACGATTGTTAGATAACTCCACGTGTTGTCGATCTTCCGGGCTATCAGGCAGGCCGAAGCCAGCAGGAAAAAGCTGTACAGCAGACCCGTAGCGATCACGGTCCAGTACATGCCGATCCAACGATCATCCCCAGGCGCAGATGCAATGAGTATCGTAGGGCCCAGGCCGTATTGCGCGGGGATGTCGTATAATATGCGCGCGCCCGACAGCACCGTCTCGCTGGGACCTATGTAGGCGCCCCAGTGATGACGAACGCTTTGGTACATCTGGTCGCTTTTGAGAACCGAGAAATCCAGGCTGTATTGAAGCGCAAAGATACCGAGGACTGCCAAAAGGACCACGGTAATGCCTCGGCCACGCCGAACCGGCAGATACACACCCAGGCTTATGAGCAGGATTATGACCAAGAAAAGCACGAGCAAATGAGTTGGGACAACCAGGACGCCGGCCGGCTCGCGCATCCACCAGAGCAAGGTGCCCGAAGCTCCAACCGCGGCGAGCGATGTGGTGAGTGCCAACATTCTGTTGGTTGATCTTGCTGCCGCAAGCGCCGCCGCCACGACAACAGCTCCAATCAGATACGGCAGGCGGTCGAACCACCAGGTGAGCCCGGCAACGATGGCGAGGAAGCCGGCAAGACCGACAAACTTCAGGCGCTGCAGTTTTTTTAAGGCAGGGCTTGGGTAGCCTTGAGTGCCGGTGCCGGCAAAAAAAACCGAATAGAATATTGGCGTGGACGAGAGGGCCAGCCCGCCCAGAACGTAAAGCAAAATCGAAGCAGTCTGTCCGTTCAAGGGTTCGGCCTCATGTTGAAAGAGATCGCGAGGGTTCACATGGGGCGCAGACCGCCGCGCACGAGGATGATCAGTGTGGATTTGGTTCGCCAGGTGGAACGTTGCCGTTCAATGCGTCGAAATATGGTTTGTATTTAGACGAGAGTTTTCGAAGGGCATCGAGGATTTTTTTCTTCTTCTCGGGAGAAATATCCGGCTCGTCTGCCAGCAGGAAAAGTTTCCTTTCGGCATTTTTCCAAAAAGCAGGTCCACCTTGCAATATTTGAAGGGATTCGGCCTGGCTCCGGATGGAAGACTCGATGACTGCGTCAGCAAAGTAGAACATTACGAGCGCCGCGGCTGTCACGACAACCACCTTCGCGCAGAAGATTTGGATCGGCGAAAGTGGCTTGTCGTCGACCGTTAGTTCAGCGTCGCTCATCGTATTCTCCTAGGCTAGGCGAAACAATCGGTGTATTGAAATAATTGGTGGATGGAAGCAATCGGTGTATGGAAGCACCTCAGGGGAGAACCATACCCGGGCCCATGAGGAGTCAGCAGCTTTTTAGCTCGTGTCAGCTGCGATTGGGAGCGCAGTCTGTCGCCGTCGGCTGTTCTGGGGAGAGCGGTCGTGGGTTTTCGGTCGAGGAAGTAAGATGAAGGCTGTCATTCTGGCCGGAGGGATGGGCACCCGCCTTAGCGAGGAGACCGCAATCCGCCCGAAACCGATGGTGGAGATCGGGGGGCGCCCTGTGCTCTGGCACATCATGAAAATGTATTCCGCCCACGGCATCAACGATTTCATCGTTTGCCTAGGCTATAGGGGCTACGTCATCAAGGAATATTTCGCCAATTACGGATTACACATGTCGGATGTCACATTCGACATGCGGCAGAACTCGATCAAGATTCACCGTAACGATGCCGACGACTGGCGGGTGTCCCTGATCGATACCGGCGAGAGGACGATGACCGGAGGACGACTCAAACGCGTGATGGGTCACCTCGATGACGATGAGTTTTGCATGACCTATGGCGACGGCGTGTCGGATGTGGACATTTCCGCGACGCTCAAGTTTCATCGAAGCCATGGCGGCCTGGCGACTGTGACGGCCGTATACCCGCCGAAGCGGTTTGGTCAACTTGAGATCGTCGGAACGCTTGTGAAGGATTTCAAGGAGAAGCCCGACGGCGAAGGCGGCTATATCAATGGCGGTTTCTTCGTTCTGTCCTCCAAGGTTGGCAACTACGTCGAGGACGATCGGACGATATGGGAGCGCGAACCGCTTGAACGTTTGTCTCGAGAGGGGCAGCTTCGTGCCTATCAGCACGACGGCTTTTGGCAACCGATGGATACGTTGCGCGACAAGATCTATCTCGAAGAACTATGGGCTGGCGGAAACGCACCGTGGAAAGTCTGGCTGTGACGGCAGAATTCTGGCGCGGCAGGCGGGTTTTCGTCACAGGCCATACCGGGTTCAAGGGGGCCTGGCTTTCGCTTTGGCTGGCCAAAATGGGCGCCGTCGTCGCCGGTTTTTCACTGGCGCCCAGAAGTCATCCCAGCCTTTTTGACCTGGCGAAAGTTGCCGACCGGTTATCATCGGTGATTGCCGATGTTAACGATCAGCCCGCGCTCGAACGCGCGCTGGCGGCAAGCGAACCGGAAATCATTTTCCATCTTGCGGCTCAGGCGCTGGTGCGGGAATCCTATCAGGATCCGGTTCGGACATTCGCGACCAATGTTGGCGGCACGGTGACGCTGCTGGACTCGGTGCGCCGAATTCCGTCTGTTCGCGCCGTCGTGGTCGTGACCAGCGACAAATGCTATGACAATGAGGAGCGGGTTTGGGGTTATCGTGAAAGCGATCGACTTGGCGGTCGCGACCCCTATAGCGCCAGCAAGGGCTGCACTGAAATTGCCGCGCTCGATGCAGATGAGCTTCTTCGCCCCGTTCGTTTCGAATGGCCATCCGGCACGAATTGCAACCGTTCGGGCCGGTAACGTGATCGGCGGCGGTGACTGGTCGGAGGACCGGCTTGTCCCGGACATCGTGCGCGGGTGTCTCGGTTCGACGGGCGAGGTACGGTTGCGCAATCCGAATGCGGTTCGGCCGTGGCAGCATGTGCTCGATCCCCTCGGGGCGTATCTCGATATCGCCGAAAAGCTGGCGACCGCGCCGGAGGGTATCGACGAAGCCTGGAACATCGGCCCTGACGCCGGCGAAGATCGCGCGGTCCTCACGGTTGCGCAAGCGATGGTGGCGGCCCTTGGCACCGGTAAAGTGCTATGTGAAGAAACCAGCAACGGTCCCCACGAGGCAAAATTGCTGCAGCTCGATTGTGAGAAGGCCAGAACGAAACTCGGCTGGCGACCTCGATTAAAGTTCGAGGAAGCGGTAAAGTTTACGGCCGATTGGTATGCGGCCTGGAGGCAGGGCCACGAGATGTTGGCCTTCACGCGCGCCCAGATAGCAGCCTTTGAGACGATGGCCTGATAGAAACGCGATCGGCAAGCGAGGCCAAGAGAGAACACATGAATTCAATGATACATGCGCCGGCTGGCGCGCCATCCGACGCTCTCGCGGCGACGCGCAGCGCCTATCTGGCTGCCCTGAGACAACGCGTTATCGAGGTTTCGTATCTGGCGAAATCCGCGCATCTTGGTTCGTCGCTCTCGTGCATCGAGATTCTCGATTGCATCATTCGTGCATCGGGTCTGACCCCTGAAAACATGACGGCGCCGCACCGGCCGCGCCTTGTGATGTCGAAGGGACACGCCGCGATGGCCTTTTATGCGGCGCTCGAGGCTTGGGGGCTGATCCCGAAGACGCACCTGGACCGATATCTGCAGGATGGGACCGCCTTGTGGGGACACGTGACGCGGTCCTCGGCGGTACCGGCTATCGATGTATCGACGGGATCGCTCGGCCACGGCCTCGGCCTCACCGCGGGCTACGCCTTGGGCTACAGACTTCGCGGCTGGACCGCTCGCTCATTTTGCGTGCTCTCCGATGGTGAATGCGATGAAGGATCAACCTGGGAGGCAATCCTGTTTGCAGGGCACCATCGACTGAGCAACATGGTTGCCATCGTCGACTACAACAAGATTCAAAGCATCGATCGCGTTTCGAATGTCCTCGAACTGGAACCATTTGCAGACAAGTGGCGAAGCTTCGACTGGACGGTCCGCGAAGTCGACGGGCATGACCCCTGGGCAATGGATGCTGTTTTGGGCACACCAGCGACGGATCGGCCATTGGTCATCATCGCCCATACCGTGAAAGGGAAGGGCGTTCCCCGCGTCGAGAACACCGTGGCGTCACATTATCATCCGGCCAGGGAGTCGGACCGCACCGGACACGCCAATGCGTAATCACCTGGTTGGTCTGATCGGTGAGGCGGCACGCTCGCAGCCGGATATCTTGTTTCTGACCGCTGATCTCGGGTTTTCCGTGGTCGAGCCGCTCCAGGAAAGCATGGGGCCGCGCTTCATCAATGCAGGAATTGCAGAAGCCAACATGATTACGATGGCGGCGGCGCTGAGCTTCTGCGGCTTTCAGCCATATGTTTATTCCATCACGCCATTCATTACGGCCCGATGCTACGAGCAAATCCGCAATGATGTCTGCTACCACGGCGCTCCCGTGAGGCTGATCGGCACTGCCGCGGGTTTCTCCTACGGCACACTCGGACCAACGCATCATGCGCTGGAAGACGCGACCATCATGGCGACGCTGCCCGGCATGACCGTGTTCAGTCCGGCGACGATATCGGAACTTGATCGGTTGTTTGCCCTTTCAAGCGGAATAGAGGGCGCGATTTATTTTCGGATCGCGCGTGAGAACGGCCCGAACCGCCAATCTCCCTTGTTTGACCTGGAGAATCCTGTCGTTGTATGGAGCAGAGGAAAGGCGATCAACCTGGTGACCAGCGGTTCGCTTGCCGGCGAAGTATTTGCTGCGGCGGATGCCTTGCAAGCCGGTGGAGTCGACGTTCGATTGATTTCACTCCCGATCCTGGCTCCGTTTCCGGCCGCGGCGCTGTGGAATGCGCTCGCCGCCGCGCCCACCGTCGTTGCGTTCGAGGGTTACGAAGGAAATCCCCTTGAAGCCGGCGTGGCCAAGCTTTTGTCCGAGAAAGCTTCCGGCTATCCCGCGCGTTTCCTGAATGCCGGCCGGCATTTCGCCCAGAAGGTCGGCGGAACCGACTTCCAAAGGGCGGCCTTTCAACTCGATGCCGCCGCGATAACGGCCGCGGCTCGCTCTCTGATCGATCAACGCCGCGAAAACGCTTCGGCTCATTTACGCGTCAAAGCAACCACGCCTGACTGAAGCCGAAACGCTGCATGAAGAAATTCGCATGAAAATCCTGGTCACCGGCGCGGGCGGCTTTGTGGGGGCCGCGGTCGTGCGCGAAGCGGTGCGCAGGGGCCATGAAGTATTCGGGACGATCAGGCCCGGAAGCAGCGATGGACGGCTTGTCGATATCGCCTCTGATTTCCAGCTGGTACCCGCCGATCTTCGAAATCGGGTTGAAGTCGCGGCGATGATGCGCGAACTGCGGCCCGACACGGTCGTGCATGTGGCCTGGAGCGGCGTCAGTAATCGCGATCGCCTTGAGCGCCTTCAGATTACCGACAATATCGAGACATCCTGCCATTTGCTCGACGCGAGTGTCGAAGCTGGCGTTTCGAAATTCGTCGGCTTGGGCTCGCAGGGCGAGTATGGCCCCTTCGACAGGAAGATCACCGAGCAGGATCTGCCTGCGCCAACCACGCTATACGGTGCGTCGAAACTCGCGGTTTACTACCTTACACGGCAACTCGCCGCCCAGGCCGGTATGTCCTATGCCTGGATGCGGTTGTTTTCGGCTTATGGACCGCGAGATAACCCGGTTTGGCTCATTCCGTCGCTGATCCAGGAAATGCTTGCCGGCCGGCGTCCCAAGACAACGCTCGGTGAACAATCGTGGGATTATTTGTTCATTGATGATATCGCTAGCGCGATATTGGCGGTATCGACGTCCAAAACGGCAGAGGGTACTTTCAATCTGGGATCGGGACAGCCGATCCGGGTAAAGTCCGTCGTCGAGAAAATCAGAAGCCTGGTCGCGCCCCAAATGGAGCTGGTGTTTGGTGAAATCCCCTATCGAACCGACCAGGTCTGGCACATGGAGGCTGATATCACCCGCCTCGGGACCGAAGTTGGCTGGGCGCCAAAAACCGATATCGATGTTGGTCTCGCTGCAACGGTGCAATGGTTTCGAGACAAGGCTTAGGGACGCATGTACCGCAGCGGCTTGTTTCGTGACGCTGAATGGAAGTTTTGCTTTGTCGTGAGGAGACCCGTCAGTGAAGACGATATCGATCATTTCCCCCTGTTACAACGAAGAAGAAAATGTTCGCGCCTGCTACGAAGCGGTCAGGGTTCTCTTTGAAAATGAGCTGTCCGGATATCGGCGGGAGCATATCTTCTCGGACAATGCATCGATCGACAGCACCGTGGCGATCCTGAGGGAAATCGCAAAGAACGATACCAACGTCAAGGTGATTATCAACGCCCGCAACTTCGGTCCGTTCAGGTCAATGTTCAACGGATTGCGATACGCCACAGGCGACGCAGTTCTGGTCTTTCTTCCTGTCGATCTGCAGGATCCGCCTGAACTCATTCCCCAATTCGTCAAGCATTGGGAGCAAGGGATTGATGTCGTCGCGGGTGCGCGCGCCAACCGCGAGGAGACGTTTCTGCTGCGCTCCTGTCGCTGGATCTTTTACCGGATCGTGAATGGAATCTCGGATTTCGAGATTCCGCCCGACGTGGGGGAGTTTCAGCTGATCGATCGCAAGGTCTGGGAAGCTGTGGTCATGCACAACGACCATTATCCGTATCTGCGGGGGATCATCGCGTCCTGCGGATTTACCCGTTTGATCATTCCCTATACGTGGCGGGCCCGCAAACGGGGATTGTCCAAGAACAATATTTCCGGGCTTATCGATCAGGCGCTGAACGGAATATTTTCGTTTACCAATGCGCCGATGCGTTTCTGCACTTTTGTCGGGTTCGCACTGGCAGCAATATGCATTCTCTTCGCGCTGGCCTCTGTTGTCGGTTATATATTTCTGCCGCATCTCGCGCCCCGTGGTACGACAACGATCATCGTCTCGGTATTTTTTCTGTCGGGAGTGCAGTTGATCTTCATCGGCATGTTGGGCGAATACGTCACTTCGATCCATTCGCAGGTCCGCAGGGGGCCTATCGTGGTCGAGCGGGAACGCTTGAATATCGACCGGCCGGTCGCGGCTCCAACGCTGGCGAAGGCTCCAACGCTGGCCAAGTAGTTTAATGTAGTTCTCGATCGGTCGCCATTTGGCGGGCCTTCGCTGGACAGGTAACCGCAGTTGCGGCATGGAAATTTGATGGATCAGGCAGGAACCTTGGAAGAGTTCAAACCGATCCCCATCCGGCACAGGGATGGGTTGCTTGGGCATCTCCAGTTCAGGCTGCGGACCATCCTGGATTTACAGCTTTTGACTTGCCTGCGTTTTTTGATGCCCCATCTTTCGGTGATGCAGGGTGCGGTGCTTGATGTGGGGTGCGGCGAAATGCCGTTTCGGCGATTGCTTCCTCCCGATTGCCTTTATACCGGCCTCGACGTTCCCCAGTCGGATGACTTCGGTATGCGACGACATCCGGAAATCGTGGATTTTGACGGACGAAATATCCCATTTGCCAACAGCACTTTTGACCATATTCTGTGTACCGAAGTCCTCGAACACGCGGAAGATCCGGAGAAACTGATTGCAGAAATGTACCGTGTGTTACGCTCTGGCGGCACGCTCGTAGCCACCGTACCGTTCTCGGCCCGGGTTCACCACGCGCCGCACGATTATCACCGCTTCACGTCCTATCGCCTCGCTCGAATGTTTTCGAATTTCGATGATATCAAAGTCAGCGAGCGCGGGGACGACCTTGCGGTCATCGCCAATAAGCTCATTGTGGTTTGCGTGCGCTTGGGCCGGCCGTCCGCTTCACTTGTCTGGCGGTGGCCGTTATTGCTCGTCGTCGCGCCTGCCGCACTGGTATCGCTTGTGATCGCACACTTTTCACTGTGGCTGGGCTGGGGTTCAAAGGCAGATCCGCTCGGCTATGGTGTCGTTGCAAAGAAAGCGTAGTTCATGTCCAAAATCGCCTTGCAAGATGAACGTGGCTTCAATCAGATCTTTGCGCCCGTCGGTTCGACGTTGCTGCGCATGCGTCGGCGCAATGATTGGTTTGTGGATCAGATTAATCGCCTGGGAGCACGCCGGGTATTGGAGCTCGGCAGCGGCACCGGTGAAACCGCGGCCTATCTTGCTTCCCATTCAGATGCCGAAATTGTCGCGGTGGATATCAGCAAGGCATTCGTGGCGGAAGCCAATGCGCGGCACCGGGCGCCGAACCTGCACTTCGAGTTATTTGATTTGTTGAGTGATACGCCGCCGCCATTTGGAAAGTTCGATATGGTCTGCGGCAACGGCATACTTCACCATCTGGTTGTTCGCCTGCCGATGGTGCTGCGCGCATTGCATGCGCTCACAAATCCAGGCGGTGGGCTTGCCTTCATCGAGCCTAACTTCCTCAACCCCTATTGCGCCTTCATATTCGGCACCCAGGTCGGTCGCCGCTGGGCGCGGCTGGAACCTGATGAGATGGCGTTTACGCCGGGAGAACTGCGCCGCGCGCTTCCCGCCGCCGGCTGGCAGGATGTTGTGGTCGCGAGCCGGGATTTCCTGGTGCCTGGCCTGCCTGAACGGCTTGTCGGACCTGTTCAGGCCGTTGAACCCGCTCTGGAAGCGACCGTGTTGACGCGCTGGCTCGCTCAGTCTCATTTTTTCACCGCGCGCGCATAGCTGTTCAACGGGCCCGTTTGCGGTAATACTTTGTCTCGCATCAAGCCACCTCGCACGTTCCCCGCGCTTCGTCCCCCATATGAACGGAATTCAGCCCATTTCTGAGGTGGCCACGAGAAAGCCGAAGTTCACCCACGTGAGGACTGTTTCTCGCCCGGGTGAGAGGAGCGCTGCGCGCGATATGGCGGCATGGTTTGCCTCCTCGATCGTCATGGCCGCGTCCGCAGCGCTGATCGTTACAACGTTCTGGCTGCTGGGTCGCGGCTTCGATTTCACGGATCAATCGTTTTACCTCATGCTCGCCCAGCAGCCGGCAGGGTACGAACTGACCTATGGTCTGTTTGGCTATGGGCTGCACCCGCTCTATGAGCTTGTCGGGGGCTCCATCGCATCCATGGAACGGGTGGGCGCGCTGGTTCTTGTCGTTTTGGGCGCGGCACTTGGACTCGTTGTTTCGAACAAGGCGAGGATGGATTGGCGCCGCCCCGCCGGCGCCCAGATCGTTGCCGTTTCGGCCAGCCTCCCGCTGGCCTATTATCTGCTCTGGATTCCGGTGCCGGGTTATAATTGGATCGGCCTCGTCGGCGCGATTGTTCTTCTGATTGCGATGCTTCTTCTTTTGGAGGCCGGCAATGGATATGGCTCGGCTGCAGCGGCGGCCGCCGCAGCCATCCTTGCCATTTTCACGCGACCGCAAACTGCGATCGGTTTTGGCGCCCTCTATCTGGCTGCCGTCTTTCTCGTCGACCCGGCGCCCAAGCGCTCGCTTATGCAAATCGTTCGTGCCGCCGGGCTGACCGCGATGGCGGTCGTCGGTATTGCTGCAATTCTGCCGCTTGGCACCCTCATCGAGCAGAGCAAGGAATACATCGCGATTTTTGGAACAACGCACCCGCTCCATTTCTCTTTTATCGATCAGCAACTGGAATTCCTGAAATCCGCATGGCTGTGGCTTGTGTGCGGTGCAATCCTCGCCTTCATCTTGCTCTCGCGTCTTGGCGGCAAAGCCGTATCGAACCGCCTGGCCGTGTTGGTCTGCATCGTCGTGCCGATCATTTCGGCCGTAATCCTGGTGCGAACCATATCGCGCCTCGATGAATTCAGGATCGGGTCAGCGACGGGCACACTCGCATTCTGTGCGCTATCGCTTGCTTGCCTCCGAAAAGAGGCTGCCCCCCGACTGATCGCTTTGCTCGGCGTCGCGGTGCTCATCCCCTGGGTCGCGACATTGGGTGCGTCCGCCGCCGTCCGTCCGCAACTCGCCTACTATTCCGGGATATCGAGCTTCATCGCAGTTGTCGGAGTTTTCATTGCCGTACGTCAGAATATGGTCGCGGTCACCCTGGCGTCATGCGCCGGATTATACCTGACGTTTTCCGCCATACAGGTAGGGCTGGCATCGCCATACCGCCTTGCGGCGCCGGTCGCCATGCAGGTCGTCCCAACGCGAATGGGGTGGGGGGCAGAACTAAAACTCGACAGCAAAACCAGCGAGTTCATCACGAGACTTCGGGGCGACGCGCAGCAGGGCGGATTTTGCCAGGGAGGCGCGGTGATTGACTTGAGTGGCAACTTACCCGGAGCCGTATTTGCGATGGGGGGACTTATGCCGGTGTTTCCCTGGATATCCGCCGGGTACCCGTTCTCAAACTACTTCGCGCAAGAGTATCTAAAAAGGTTAGGTCAAGCCCGGCTCGCGCGGTCCTGGCTGATTACGGCAGAAACGCCGAATACATTTTCAAGACAGGAGTTAGAGGCACTCGGAGTTGATTTTGCGGCCTACCGGTTGGTTGACGATCTGCCTCACCCGGTTGATGGCACATCGGTCAAGCTGTATGCACCGCTGGCAGATCGAATTCGGTGCGAGCAAACTGGGATGAGCGCAAGCCAGGAGCCACGCTAGGAGGCGAACTCCGAAACCAGGTTCGAGTCCTGCCGCTGCTGCCAGCCAAATCCATGGGTGGCGGTGTTCGACAGTTTCCGCAGCCGGGAAATTGCGCGGGGCAAGCTGATGGTAGCGGGGGAGGTCGCGCTACGCCGCCCCGCTCATGATGGCGCCGTCGTCACGGTCAAATGTGACGAGGCAGGAGTCGAATTATGCGGCGCGGGTTTTGCTTTTTCCGGATCGGGCAACTCTCGCCTTTTTGGCGGGCTTGGCGGTAACCGATGCCGAATCCGCGGGGGCAGCCACGGCCGTGTCGTTGCTTGAGCTTTCAAGTGAGGTCGTCAAAACTTCGCGTTGAGCATTCAACCAATAGAGGTCGGCCTGGCCGTCGGGTTGGCCATCGGCGATCCAGAGCAGGTAGGCACGTTCGCGAATCGCCTCGTTCAGATCTTGCATGGGTTTCTCCTTCGAAGACGCGTTACACAAGTCCCGGCAGGGTTAAAGTCTTGCTCCCACAAGGTTAATGAAATCTTAAGGACTGTGGCCGCGTGCCGGTTGTCGAAACGGGAAGAGCCGCGGCGGCCCGAACCGGATGTCGGACCGGCAAGGACCAGGAATAAGCACAGCGGTTTTACCCGACCGGCCATTGGAATTCCGGCGCAAGCGGCCCGCCGAATTGGGGGTTGGCGCCGATCCGTGCCAGTTGCCGCCTACCTTGACCTTTGGCCCCGCACGCGATACATGACCGGCACCTGCTGCCGGCCCGCTTTGACGGATATCCGGCGCGGCTTTGAATTCCCCCGAACATCGAGCCCGCTTGCCGGCTCATCCTTCAAGAGAGGGCTGGGCGCTAGAGGGCTGTTCGGTTTCCTTAAACCTTGAGAAATCGTCTTAACGGACGCGGATCATCAACGATGGCTTTCAGCCCGTTCAAATTCCTGCAGGAAGTGCGCTCGGAGACCGCCAAGGTCACCTGGCCGACCCGCCGCGAGACGACAATCACCACCATCATGGTGTTCGTGATGGTGGCGCTGGCCTCGATTTTCTTCTTCGCCGCGGATCAGATTATCCGTTATCTCGTCACCTTTTTGCTCGGCATACATTAATGACAAGCGCCGGAACTCAAACGATGGACAAGCGCTGGTATATCGTCCACGCCTATTCCAACTTCGAAAAGAAGGTCGCGGAGTCGATCCGCGAGCAGTCGAAGCAGCGCGGGCTCGAGGAATTGTTCGAGCAGGTGCTGGTGCCGACCGAAAAGGTCACCGAAGTGCGCCGCGGCCGCAAGGTCGACGCCGAGCGCAAGTTTTTCCCGGGCTATGTCCTGGTCAAGATGAAGCTGACCGATGAGGCCTTCCATCTCATCAAGAATACCCCGAAGGTGACGGGCTTCCTCGGCGCGGAAAACAAGCCGATGCCGATCTCGGAAGCCGAAGCCATGCGGATCATGCACCAGGTGCAGGAAGGCGTGGAACGCCCGAAGGCGTCGGTGTCGTTCGAGATCGGCGAGAATGTGCGGGTGGCCGATGGGCCGTTCGCGTCGTTCTCCGGCGTGGTCGAGGAAATCGACGAGGCGCGCTCACGCGTGAAGGTCGCGGTGTCGATCTTCGGCCGCGCCACGCCGGTCGAACTGGAATTCGGTCAGGTCGAGAAGGTCTGATCGTATTGTCATTGCCGGGCAAAAGCGCGAAGCGCGTCTTCACGCTGGATGACCCGGCAATCCATCTGCTTCGTAGGAATGGCTTTTTATGAAGATGATGGATGCCCGGATCAAGTCCGGGCATGACTAGAGTGGAGGCGGCGACGCTTCCGAAGAGCCGTGGGAGGAGATGGATGATCGCCAGTCATCCGTTGAACCGTACCACGGTCCTGTGAAGTTTTCGGGCTGGTCCGGAAACAACATGAGGAGTGACAGATGGCAAAGAAAGTGACCGGATACCTGAAATTGCAGGTGCCGGCCGGTGCGGCGAACCCTTCGCCCCCGATCGGACCCGCGCTTGGTCAGCGCGGCCTCAACATCATGGAATTCTGCAAGGCGTTCAACGCGCAGACGCAGAAGGAAGAGAAAAATACCCCGATACCGGTGGTGATCACCATCTTCGCCGATCGTTCGTTCACCTTCGAATTGCGCACCCCGCCGATGTCCTTTTTCATCAAGAAGGCGGCCAAGCTGACGTCCGGCTCGAAGCTGCCGGGCCGCGACAAGGCCGGTGCGGTGACCAAGGCGCAGGTGCGCGAGATCGCCGAAGCAAAGATGAAAGATCTGAATTGCGACACCATCGAAGCGGCCATGAAGATGGTCGAGGGCTCAGCCCGTTCGATGGGCGTCGAGGTGGCGGGGTAACGGTCATGGCAATTGGAAAACGCTTGAAGAAGGCCCGCGAGGGCGTCGATCGCGAAAAACTTTATCCGCTCGCCGACGCCATCAAGATGGTCAAGGAACGCGCCAAGTCGAAATTCGACGAGACGGTCGAGATTGCGATCAATCTCGGCGTCGATCCGCGTCATGCCGATCAGATGGTGCGCGGCGTGGTGACCTTGCCGAACGGCACCGGCCGCACCCTGCGGGTCGGCGTGTTCGCGCGCGGCGCCAAGGCCGAATAAGCCAAGGCGGCGGGTGCGGACGTGGTCGGCGCGGAGGACCTGGTCGAGAAGGTGCAGGGCGGTCAAATCGATTTCGACCGCTGCATCGCCACCCCCGACATGATGCCGCTGGTCGGCCGGTTGGGTAAGGTGCTCGGTCCCCGCGGCATGATGCCTAATCCGAAGATCGGCACCGTCACCATGGACGTTACCACCGCCGTGAAAGGCGCCAAGGGCGGTTCGGTCGAATTCCGCGTCGAAAAAGCGGGAATCGTGCAGGCCGGCATCGGCAAGGCGTCGTTTTCGGAAGAGAAGCTGGTGCAGAACGTCAAGGCGCTCGCGGACGCGGTCGCCAAGGCGAAGCCTGCTGGCGCCAAGGGCACCTACATCCAGCGCGTCGCGGTTTCCTCCACCATGGGACCGGGCGTGAAGGTTGAGCCGGGCACTGTGCTCGGCTAAAACTTTCCAAAGCCACGCAAGAGGAACCAGGGACGGAATTGGGCAACCGATTCCGTCCCTTAGCTTTGATATCAGGGAAATCAGTCGATGCCGGACAAGGTCTTGATCTATTCACGGTTCCCCAAGGCGATGATGGTGCGCATCGGCCAGCGGTTTGAGCTGATGGACGCCGCGGGCAAACCGCCGGGTGAAGTTTTCACAGCGGAGCAGCTCTCCGGCATTCGTGCGATGATCACCGCCGGCGGAACGCCGCTGGGGGCTGCGATGATGGATACCATGCCGAAGCTCGCGGCGATCGTCTGCTACGGCACCGGCTACGACGGCGTCGATCTTGCCGCCGCGGCTCAGCGCGGAATCGCCGTCGGCCACAGTCCGGCGGCGAATGCCTCCGCCGTTGCCGATCTGGCGGTGACCTCGATGCTGGCCGTGACGCGGCGCTTGCTGCCGGCGGATGGATATGTCCGAAGCGGAAACTGGTCGGCGGCAAAACCGTCGCCGTTGATGAGCCCGCAACCCGGCAATCCCGGCCGGCGCGTCGGCGTCTTCGGCATGGGCGAGATCGGCCGCAAGATTGCATCGCGGGTCGCCGCCTTCGAGACCGAGGTCGGCTATTTCAGCCGCAGCAGGCACGACGTGCCCTACCAGTATCTGCCGAGCCTCGCGGCGCTGGCGGAATGGTGCAGCGTCCTGATGATTGCGGTGCGTGCCGGCGTGGACACCCATCACGCCGTCAATGCCGGCATCCTGCAGAAGCTTGGCAAGGACGGCTATGTCGTCAACATCTCGCGCGGCTCGGTGATCGACCAGCAGGCCCTGATCGCGGCGCTCACCGACAAGACCATCGCCGGCGCCGGTCTCGACGTATACGAGAAGGAGCCGCATGCGCCGGACGCGCTGACCGGCTTTCCAAATGTCGTGCTGACCCCGCATATCGGCGGCCATACCATCGAGTCGCACATGGCGATGCAGGATTGCGTGATCGCCAATCTCGATGCGTATTTTGCCGGAAAGCCCCTGGCTCATCCCGTGGGCTGACACGCCCGACCAGTGTGGACGACGGATCCGAACGCTCAGTGGTGTTACCCATCACGTTCTCACGGGTCGGGGAAGGCGGAATAGAGGGCGAGCGCCGACGGGAGCACGACGGCAATCAGGTCGAAGACGGCATAATGATCGTGCCCGAATGCAATCATCGCGAGATGGAGCAGGGCATGGGCGGCCAGGAAACCCGCGCCGGCCACCGCTGCGGGCCAATACCGGGTCCGCCAGGCGCGTGCGGCAAGCGCCAAACCGGCGACAAGGAATGCTGCGCCTAGGTCCTGGACGAAGTGCGGGTTATAGGGGCCGGTTTCGGATACTCCTTGCACGCTCTCGTACCAGGTCGCGGCGGCCAACAGCATAATGGATCCGTTGAGGACGGTGAGTACCGCCAAAACGGTTGCGATGGATCTCCGCATGGGGACCTCCTGCGGCCAAGACGAGCGACCGGGGTGCGGTGTGACAAACC
>Ga0209871_1000161_pt1 | contig 20819 bp, 17 predicted proteins | sample OrgsoiDNA2013045_FD_185795 | JGI IMG/M metagenome (GOLD analysis project Ga0209871, IMG submission 185795) | Permafrost soil microbial communities from the Arctic, to analyse light accelerated degradation of dissolved organic matter (DOM) -... | ecosystem: Environmental > Terrestrial > Soil >... | reverse complement strand
TGATCCATCAGCTTCAGCATGGGGATGTAGAGCCCCTCCATGAAGACGTCGGTGGCGTCCGGCCCGAAGCCGATGCCTCCGATATCCATCAGATGGCTGGTGCAGGAAAACAGCGCCACCAGCCTGCCGTCCTTGAAGCACGGCGTGGTGACGACGAAATCGTTGAGATGGCCGGTCCCCATCCAGGGATCGTTGGTGATGTAGGCGTCGCCTTGCTTCATCGTCAGAATCGGGAAACGGGCGATGAAATGCTTGACCGACTCGGCCATGGAATTGACATGCCCCGGCGTGCCGGTCACTGCCTGCGCCAGCATCCGTCCCTTCACGTCGAACACGCCGGCCGAGAGGTCGCCGCACTCGCGCACGATCGGACTGAAGGCCGTCCGCAGCAGAACCTGCGCCTGTTCCTCGACCACGGCGATCAGCCGGTGCCACATGATCTGCAGATTGATCAGGCTCGCGCCGCTTGCCTCGCTCATGGTTACGCCGCCTTCCGTTCCATGACGATGCTGCCGGCACCGTCGATATGGGCGTTGAAGCTCGTCGAGACGAATGTCGAGGTTTCATCTTCCGCGATCACGGCCGGTCCCGCAATGGTTGCCCCGGGCGCCATCTGGTCGCGGCGGTACAGGGAAATCTCGACAACCTGCCCCGCGCCTCCGTCGAAAAACTTGCGGCTGCCCGCAGCTTTCCCGGCCGGCTCGCGCGTTACCTCGGCGACGCGCGGCGGATTTCGCGGCTCGGTGGTCGCGAGCACCGACCAGCTCAGCACCTCGATCGCAGCGCCTGGAATCGGCCGCTCGAACAAGGCTGCATAATGCGCCTCGAACGATCGACGCAGACCTGCGAGATCCGCCCCGGTCAGCCGCCGGTTCGGCAGTTCGACCGTAATCTCGTGGCCTTGCCCGACATAGCGCATGAAGGCGGCGCGCCGTTCGCGCACCGGCGCGCCGGCGGCGCCGTGTTCCACCAGGGCCCGCGCCTCCGTCGCCATCTCATGCAGCAGATCGGACACCGCTCCGGCATCGAAATCGTCGAGCCTGGCATGACGGCTGCGCACCAGCTCATAGGCGATGGGCGCGGCAAGAAATCCGATGGCCGAGCCGACGCCGGCGTTCGACGGCACGATCACGCGCGAGACGCCGATCTTCTCGGCAACACGTGCCGCATGCAGTGGCGCGGCGCCGCCGAACGCGATCAAGGTGTGCTGCCCGACCACGGCGCCGCGCTCGACCGCATGCACGCGGGCTGCACTCGCCATGTTTTCGCACACGACCTCATGCACGGCGTAGGCCGACGTTTCCGCCGTCAGTCCCAGCGGCTCGCCGATGGCGCGCAACAAGGCCTGTCTTGATAGCTCGGGACTGAGCTTGATCGTTCCTCCGGCAAATGCGTCGGGATCGATCTTGCCGAGCACGACGTCCGCATCGGTCACGGCGGGGCGCTGACCGCCGCGGCCGTAGCAGGCGGGTCCAGGCTCGGACGACGCGCTCTCGGGCCCGACGGTGACGCGCTTCAACGCGTCGAGCCGGGCGATCGAGCCGCCGCCGGCGCCGATTTCGACCATCTCGATGACGGGGATACGCACCGGCAGGCCCGAACCTTTCAGGAAGCGCGCGGCGCGATCGACCTCGAACACGCGCGAGGTTTTGGGCTGATATTGCTCGATCAGGCAGATCTTCGCAGTGGTGCCCCCCATGTCGAAGGACAAGACCTTGGTCTCGCCGAGACGAGCCGCAATCTGCGCCGCGAAAATCGCGCCGCCCGCCGGTCCCGACTCGACAAGGCGCACCGGAAAGCGCCGGGCCGTCTCGATCGAGGTGACGCCGCCACCTGAGGTCACAAGATAGATGGCGCCGCGGAACTGCTCGACCTGCAGCGCCTCGGCCATGCGCGCGAGATAGCCGTCGATCAGAGGCTGCACATAGGCGTTGGCGACGGCTGTCGAAGTCCGCTCATATTCGCGAATTTCAGGACACACCGCCGACGACAGCGTCACCCATATGGCCGGCAATTCCTCTTTCAGGATCGCGGCGGCGCGCCGTTCATGCTCGGGATTGGCGTAGGAATGGAGGAACGCGAAGGCGACGCTCTCCACGTTCTGCGCGCGCAGGTCGGGCGCGAGTGCGCGCACGGCCGCTTCATCGAGCGGCAGCCGCACTGAACCATGCGCATCGATGCGCTCGGGGACGGTGAAGCGCAGGGAGCGCGGCGCCAACGGCTTCGGCTTATCGATCGCCAGGTCGTATTGATCGTAGCGGCTCTCAGTACCGATATCGAGCACATCGCGGAAACCTTCCGTCGCGACAAGCGCCGTCTTCGCGCCACGGCGTTCTATGATGGCGTTGGTCGCGAGCGTCGTGCCATGAATAAAGACGTCGATATCGCAGATGTGTGCGCGCGCGTCGGCCAGAATGAGGCGCATCCCGTCCAGCACCGCTTGCTCGGGTCGCGAGGCCGTCGTCAGCACCTTGCGCGTCCTGCGATCCTGACCCACGTCCAGCACGAGATCGGTGAAAGTGCCTCCGATATCGACGGCCAGCCGCACTTCGGCTCCCTGAACCATTGCCATATCTCCACGCCGCTGGCTGAAAGAATTGAGCCAACTGTTCAGCAATTTCCATGCCAGTGATTGCGCGCGGTGATGCGCCGAACCATTTTGCTGGGCACCCATGCAGCGCCGCAACGAGCGAAGGCCACCCTGCCCGTCACGCCGACTTGCCCTGCGCTTCAAGGCGGCGGCTGTAGCGCGAGATCGCAAAGCAGAAAGCGAAATAAATCGATCCGACGAACAGGTAGACCTCGACGCTGAACGACTGCCAGGCGGGATCGATGATGGCGGTCTTCGCTGTCGTCAGCAGGTCGAAGATGCCGATGATCAGAACCAGACTGGTATCCTTGAAGAACGCGAGAAACGTATTCACGAGCGGCGGGATCACATGCCGGATGGCCTGCGGCAAAATGATCAGTCCGTTTTTCTGCCAGTATGAGAGGCCGAGCGCGTCCGCCGCCTCGTGCTGTCCCCTGGGAACAGCCTGCAGGCCGCCGCGCATGACTTCCGCAAGATAGGCGCCAGCGTAAAGCACGAACGCGATCTGGGCCCGCAGCAGCTTGTCGATGTTGACACCATCAGGCATGAACAGCGGAAACATGACGCTCGCCATGAACAGCAGGCTGATCAGCGGAACACCACGGATGAGCTCGACATAGAGCACGCAAAGTGACCGGATCGCGGGCAGCTTGGATCGGCGGCCGAGCGCGACGACAATCCCGAGCGGAAAGCCGAAGGCAAGCCCGAATGTCGCGAGGATCAGCGTCACCGGCAGCCCGCCCCAGCGATCCTGGGAAACAAAGGGCAGCCCGAAGATGCCGCCCCACATCAGCAAGCCAATCACGACCAGCGCCGCGACCCACACAAACACGAGCTCCTTGCGCCACCAGCGCTGCCGGCTCGACAGAAAGAAGAGCGCAATGAACGTAAGGATCGCAAGAGCGGGCCGCCATTGCTGATCGAAGGGATAGGTGCCGAACAGAATGAAACGATACTTCTCGGGGATAACCGCCCAGCAGGCGCCAACTCCACGGATCGCCCGACAAGCACTGGTCTGATTGCCGGGAACCGTCCAGATCGCGTTCCAGTAACCCCACTGCACGAGGCTCACACACGCCTTTGCGAGCAGGAAGATCAGCAGCAGGGAGATGGCGGTCGAGGGAATCGACGAGAATAGATTGGCGCGCAGCCATCCGATCGCGCGGCCGCTTCCGGCCCTGCGCGATCGCGATCGACCGAAGGGAAGCGGATTTTCCGGCGCATCCGTCACTGAGGTCATCGATCAGCGCTCCACCAGCGCGACGCGCGCATTATACCAGTTCATGAACAGGCTTATGCCAAGGCTGATGGTCAGGAACACCAGCATGATGAGCGCAATGGATTCGATCGCCTGTCCGGTCTGGTTCAGCGTCGTGTTCGCAATCGACACGATGTCCTGATAGCCGACCGCGACAGCCAGCGAAGAATTCTTGATCAAATTCAGATATTGGCTGGTCATCGGCGGAATGATGACGCGAAGCGCCTGCGGCATAACGATGTGCTGAAGAACGAAGCTGCGGCGCAGACCGAGCGCCATGGCGGCATCCCATTGCCCCCTGGGAACGGCCTGTATGCCGCTGCGCACGATCTCGGCGATGAAGGCCGAGGTATAGGTGACGAGCGCCACCAGGAGCGCGAAGTATTCCGGCGTCAAGGTCAACCCGCCGACAAAATTAAAGCCCCGCAGCTCCGGCAAGGTGATGGTCCAGGATACGCCCAGGCTCCACGACACCAGCGCTGGTAGTCCGACCGCCAGAACAAGCCCGTAATGCCAGAGGGGACGCGGCTGGCCATCCAGCAGCTGCCGCGCGATCAATCGCCGGCGCAGCGCATATAACGCGATCAGTCCGGCTGCGGCCGTACCGATCACCCAAAGGTTTCCTTCCCCGATCGGAATCGACGGGAGCACCAGGCCTCGATTTGAGAGATATACGCCGTCTATCGGCATCCATGCGGCGCGGGCCGCCGGAAGTCCCTGCATCAGCACGTACCAGAACAAGAGCTGCAGCAGCAGCGGAAGATCGCGGAGCACTTCGACATAGACCGCCGCCAGCCGGGACAGCAGCCAATTGGACGACAGCCGCGCGATGCCGATCATCGTCCCGAGCACGGTCGCAAGCACGATGCCGATGACGGCGACACGGAGCGTGTTGACGATGCCAACGATGAATGCGCGCAGATAGGTGTTCTGGGGGCTGTAGGCCAGCCAGGCGTCGGCAATCGGCATCCCGGCCTCGCGGCCGAGAAAGGCAAAGCCGGTCGAGATGCGGCGCGCCGAGAGATTGTGAACAGCATTCGACCAGAGCCAGGCGAAAACAGCGATCGCGATTCCCACCACCACGATCTGCCAGAAGAGTCCCGCGAGGCGCTCTTTGCTCAGTGAAATGGGCAACCGCTTGCGGCGAGCGGGTTCGGGCGTGGATGTCGTCACGGCACAGGATCCTTCTGGCAGCAGCGATCTTCGGCCATGCGCAAGCGGGCGCGCTTCATATGTTGCACAAAAAAGCATTTTATGCAACATACGTTTCATGAGCCAGCCGCAGTTGAAATCCTCGCCCCTCAACGAACTCTGCAGCGCGTTGCCGTCGCTGCCGATGCGGTTGCGGGAAGTTGGGCAGTTTGTCGCCGCCAACGACTATGACGCCACGACGCGTTCGATGCGCGACCTGGCCGCCGCGGCCGGCGCCGATCCCGCGTCCTTCACCCGGCTGGCGAAGGCGCTGGGTTATTCGGGATGGGACGGACTCCGCGCCGCCTTGACCGAGGCGCGGCGGCCCGCGCAACCGTCTCCGTTCTCGGGCCGAGCGAAGGGGCGGCGCCAGGGTCCCCATTCCGACGTCTCGCTGGTCGCCGACAAGCTCGAAGCCGAGGCTGCAGGTCTTGCGCGGATCTCGCCTGGCGCCGTGGCCGGCGCTGCCAAGGCCCTGCATGCGGCACAACGTATCTGGATTGCCGGCTTTCGAAGCTGCCGCAGCGTGGCGGAATTGCTCAACTACCAGCTTCGGCTGTTCAGGCCCGATACAGTGCAGCTGGTTGGCGGCTCGGGTCCGGAAGATCTCGACCTCGGCGCCTTCCGTGCCGGCGACGCCGTTGTCGTCATCGGCTTTGCGCCCTACTCGACGGCAAGCGTATTATCGGCCCGCGCGGCGCATCGCTCCGGCGCCAGGCTGATCGCGATCACCGACACGGTCGCCGCACCGATGGCGGAAGGCGCCGATCACCTGTTGCTGTTTGAAGCCGCCGCCTCGCCTGGATTTTTCCCGAGCCTGACCGGTGCGATTGCGATCGCGCAGTCGCTGGCCGCGGTCACGTTCGTGCTGGGTGGCGCGGGCTCGAAGCGCCGCCTCGAAGAGACCGAAGTCCGCCTCGCGGCAATGTCGCAATATGTTGCCGAGAAAGGGTGAGCGTTATGGGCGTCAGCCACAGCCGCGTGCTGCACCGAAGCCTGCGCGAAATGCCGCCAAAAGCCGTCGGCGGCGACGGCGTGTGGCTCATTGCCGAGGATGGCCGCCGGGTTCTCGATGGCTCCGGCGGCGCTGCCGTTTCCTGTCTCGGACATCAACATCCGCGCGTGATCGAGGCCATCTCAAGGCAGGCGTCGAAGCTCGCTTATGCCCATACAGGTTTTTTCTCGTCGGAGCCGGCGGAAGCGCTGGCCGACCTGCTCGTCGGCGACGAACCTGGCGGCCTCGCCTACGCCTATTTGGTCAGCGGCGGGTCGGAAGCGATCGAAGCCAGCATCAAACTGGCGCGGCAATATTTTGTCGAAATCGGTCAGCCACAACGCCAGCGCTTCATCGCCCGTCGCCAGAGCTACCATGGCAATACGCTCGGCGCGTTGTCGGCGGGCGGAAACGCCTGGCGCCGCGCACCTTATGCGCCATTGCTGTCGCCGGCGTTCAGCCACGTGACGCCTGCCTTCGCCTATCGCGAGAAACGCGACGACGAATCGGAAGCGGATTTCGTGGCGCGGCTGGCGGCCGAGCTCGAGGCTGAATTCCAGCGCCTCGGCCCGGACACAGTGGCCGCATTCTTGGCCGAGCCGGTGGTTGGCGCCACCGCCGGATGTGTGCCGCCGCCTGAAGGTTACTTCAGCGCCGTGCGCGACATCTGCAACCGGCACGGCGCCCTGCTCATCCTCGACGAAGTGATGTGCGGCATGGGCCGCACGGGCACGCTTCACGCGTGGCAACAGGAGGGCATTGCGCCCGACATCCAGGCCATCGCCAAGGGATTAGGCGGCGGCTATCAGCCGATTGGCGCGATGCTCGCAAGCGCTGACATCATCGACACCATCCGGCGCGGCTCGGGAGCTTTCCAGCACGGACATACCTATCTCGCGCACCCGCTCGCCTGCGCCGCGGCGCTTGAGGTGCAGCGGATTATTGGTGAAGAGAGACTGCTCGAACGGGTCAGGGATCTCGGCGGTCATCTCGAGCGACGGCTGACCGAGCGCTTCGGCAATCACCGGCACGTCGGCGATATCCGCGGGCGCGGCCTGTTCCAGGCCATCGAACTGGTTGCCGATCGCGCCAGCCGCGAGCCGTTCGATCCTGCTCTCAAGCTCAACCAGCGGATCAAGGCCGCCGCGTTCGAAAGCGGCCTCGCCTGTTATCCGGCCGGCGGGACAGTGGACGGCCGCCGCGGCGACCACGTCCTGCTCGCACCGCCCTACATCGCCACATCAGACCACATCGACATGATCGTCGACAGGCTCGGCTCTGCGGTAGACAGCGCATTGAAAACTGTTGGCATAGGAGGAGGACAAGAATGAAGCGAATCATCATTGCTGCAGGATTGCTCACCGCATGGTTTTCGGGAGCAGCCGCCGGAACGCTCGACACGGTCAAGCAGCGCGGTACCCTCGTGTGCGGCGTCAGCGCGGGCTTTGCCGGATTCTCCACTCCAGACTCCCAGGGTAATTACAAGGGACTCGACGTCGACTACTGCCGTGCGTTGGCAGCGGGGGTTCTCGGTGACGCCAACAAGGTACGTTATGTCGCACTCACGGCGCAAAACCGGTTCACCGCGCTGCAATCGGGCGAGATCGACGTGCTCTATCGCAATTCGACGCAGACTTTTCTGCGCGGCGTAACCCTCGGGCTGCGGCAGGGGCCGATCAATTTCTATGACGGCCAGGGTTTTGTGGTCCGGCGCGACAGCGGCGTGAAGGATCTGAAGGGATTGAACGGCGCCACCGTTTGCGTCGCGCAGGGAACGACCCATGAGGTGACGCTCGGCGACTACGGTCGCGCTAACGGGATCGAATGGAAACCGCTGGTGTTCGATCGCGTTGACACCATGTATCAGACGTTTTTCGGCGGGCGTTGTGACGCCATGACCCAGGACGCCTCCGCGCTCGCCGGTGCGGTTGCAACGGCGGCGCCGAACGCTGCCGACTACCTCGTCCTGCCGCTGACGATCAGCAAGGAACCGCTCGGGCCATTCACGCGCAATGGCGACGAGGTGTGGACCGACATCATCGCCTGGCTTCACTACGGCCTCGTCGAGGCAGAAGAACTCGGCGTGACCGCGGCCAATGCGGACGAAATGGCTAAATCCACCAGCGTACCGGCGATCCAGCGGCTGCTCGGCAGCTCCGGAGAACTCGGATCGCGCCTTGGCCTCGACAACAAGTGGATGGTGCAGGCCATCAAGGCGGGCGGTAACTACGCCGAAATCTTCGAGCGCAACGTGGGCCAGGCGAGCCCGCTGAAGCTCAATCGCGGCCTGAACGCAACCTGGAGCAAGGGCGGCTTGATGTACGCCATCCCCTTCAAATGAGGGTCTAACGTCACAGCGCGGCGGGTCGACGGCTGGTCGCTTGTGGCGGGCAGCCCAGAGCATGATCCGGAAAAGTGGGAACCGGTTTTCCGAAAAGATCATGCTCAAACAAAAGGATGAGATCATGATCCGATTGTAATCGGATCATGATCTAGTGCAGAGCTACGGGGATAGGCGGCCGTCTTGCCTCAGCTCTTGCCAGCCCGCCCTGCTATTTTGCGCTGGTGGTAGGCGGTGAATTGCTGGTCGGCCAGCACGCCGATCAGGATGACGGCTCCCATCACCGCGAAGTTGAGTGAACTTGGTATTCCCAGCAGGTTCACGAGATTCTGCAAGATCTGCAGCAGAATGGTGCCAAGCACGATGCCGACGATCGACCCCTCGCCGCCCCGCAGCGAGCACCCGCCCAGCACCGCCGCCGCGATCCCGTACAGCTCATAAAAATTTCCGTGAGAGGCCGGCGATATCGAGCGCGTGTACATGGTGAGGAATATCGAGGAAAGCCCCGCCAGCGCGCCGCAAATCACATAGGCCGCGGCCACCACGCGACCGGTCTGGATGCCGGAATAGCGCGCCGCCTCTTCATTGCGTCCGACCGCGAACAGATATCGGCCGAACACCGAGCGATGCAGCAGCACCGCCATGGCCAGTGCGATAATGACGAATGCGATGAAGGTATGAGGCACGCCGAGGCTGCGCCCGGTTGTAAGCCATTCAAGCGTCGGAAAGCTCTTGCCGAAGGCAAACCCTGCTGTTCCGTCGTTGGTGTAATAGCGGGCGATGCCGCGATAAAGCAAAAGGCCGCAGAGCGTAACCACGAATGGCTGTAAGCGCATCCTGGTAATCAGGAACCCGTTGATCAGTCCGACCAGCGTCCCGGCGACGAGGATGATCAGGACGGCCAGCGGCCAGGGCAGCTCGTAGGTAACGAGGAGGTCGACGAAGATGACGCCGAGTAACGCAAAAACCGATCCGATCGACAGATCGATTCCCCCGGTAATGATCACGAGACCTTCACCCAGCGAGAAAATTCCGAACAGACCGATCAGATTGGCGGTGTTGGCCAGATTGACCGGAGACAGAAAGCGCGGATTGATCAGTGCGACGACCGCACCGACAACCAGGATCAGGATGAGAAGGCCCAGATCCTTTCTTAACATGGCTGTTCCGAATTCATGGTCTTGCCGACAGCAAGTTGCATCACGTGATGCTCGCTGAACTGATCGCGCTCAAGTTCGCCGCTGATCCGGCCTTCATGCATGACCAGGATACGATCGCTCACCCCGATAACCTCCTCCATGTCGCTGGAAATCATCAGCACAGCGACGCCAGCATCGGAAAGAGCCCGTATGAGGCTGTAGATTTCGCTCTTGGCGCCGACGTCAATTCCACGCGTCGGCTCATCGAATAGCATCACAATGGGCGACATCGCCAGCCATTTGGCAAGCACCACTTTCTGCTGGTTGCCGCCGGACAGCGTTCCCGCCACGCTTGATACCGAGGCGGCCCGGATGTTGAGCCGCCCGGATTGTTTCCTGGCCGATTCCTCCTCGCGATTGCGATCCAGCAGATAGGCAAATGCAAACTGCCGCAGGTTCGGCAGCGAAATATTGCTGGTGATATCGTCTTCCAAAATCAGCCCCGCCCGCTTGCGGTCCTCCGGGATGAGGTAGATGCCGTGCGCGATCGCATCGCGCGGCGATTGGATGGTCAGCGGACGACCATCGACGGCCACCGATCCGCCGATCGGCCGGTCAATTCCGAAGATGGTGCGCGCGAGTTCGGATCGGCCCGACCCGACCAGTCCCGCAAGGCCTACGATCTCGCCGCGCCGCAACGAAAAATTGACCGCACAATCCGGGTAGGTCGTGGTTCGAATATCTTTCGACACCAGAATTTCCTCTCCCACAGCTCCCTGGGGGGGCGTGTAGAGCGCCTTCAGGTCACGGCCGATCATGAGGCGGATCATGCGATCGTGCTCGATCTCGGCCTTTTGCAGCGTCCCGACCACCGCACCGTCGCGAAGCGCAACGACACGGTCGGCGCACTGCTCTATTTCGTTAAGACGGTGCGTGATGAAGATGATGCTGACGCCGGCCGCCTTCAGCTCCGCAATGACCTCGAGCAAACGGTTGGTCTCGGTCAATGTCAGGCTTGAAGTCGGTTCGTCCATGATCACGATTTCGGCCCCGAGCGAGAGCGCCTTTGCGATCTCGACCAGTTGGCGCTGGGCAAGCGAGAGAGCGGCAACCGGCGTGTCGGGCTCAAAGTCCGCGCCCAGCCGCTCAAGCAGGGGTTTGGTGCGGGACACCATCGCAGCGGTATCGATCAGCCGGAATGGTCCGAATGAAAGTTTCTCACGGCCAAAGAAGACGTTTGCCGCCACATCGAGGTTATCGAAAAGGTTCAGTTCCTGGTGAACAAAGGCGATACCGCAGCGGATCGCTTCCGAGACCGTGAGATTGTCCTTTTGCTCGCCGCGAAGCTTGATGACGCCGGAGCTTGGCGCCGTGACGCCACCCAGGATTCTCATCAAGGTGCTTTTACCCGCGCCGTTTTCGCCAATCAGCCCAACGACCTCGCCGGGCGCGACGGCAAGGTTGACATCGCGAAGAGCTTGTACCCCCGGATAAGATTTGAATATGCGGATCAGTTCGAGGACGGGTTCTGGCATGCCTCATCGCTTATCTGCGGCGGTGGATCGCGCGTGCTGATTTCGTCGACGCTCACATGATGCCGCTGCCGTTTCCGACAGCAACATTTTCCCGATGCTGACCACCGGCGCATGCGCCGGCGGTCGCACTGTCGGTTGCCTTGGATTACTTGCCCTGCCGCTGCTTGAGTTCAGCCCAGAACGAATCGACGTTTGACGGGTCGATGATCTTGGTCGGAACGATGATCAGCTTGTTGGCCGGGATGAAGGATTTGTCGCCCTCCAGGTATTTGGCCATATCCTTCATTCCCTGATAGCCCCATTCGTAAGGCTGTTGCACCACGGTTCCGACGATCGTTCCTTCCTTGACGCCGCCCAGTGTAATCGGATCCTCGTCGAAGCCGATGATGGTGATCTGCTTGAGCTTGCCGGCGTCCTTGAGGGCCTCGTAGATTCGGGGGGTGTTGTAGGAATAGAAACCGACCATGCAATTGATATCGGGATTGGCCGTGAGGGTATCCTCGACATTGCGTTTTGCCCTGGTCTGATCGATGTCGTCGCCCCGGACGTCCACGAGCGAGATCTTCGATCCGGCGATGGTGTCCTTGACCCCCTGGATGCGCTCTTTTGCGTTGTCCGCGCCGAGCAGCCCGACAAACCCCATGCATTTTCCGCCGTTGGGGAGCGCCTTCAGCAGCAACTGGCCGGCCTGCTTGCCAGCATCGATGTTGCTTGAACCGATGTAGGCGACCCGGCTGGTATCGGGCGCGTCGCTGTCGGTCGTGAACAGGGCAACCTGTTTGCCGATGCGATTGAGGCTGTCGCTCGACGTTTTGGGATCGGCGGAGCTCACCATGATGCCGGCCGCACCCGCGGCGACGAGATCGTCCATCAGCCTGATTTGAATCGCTGCGGAGGCCTGCTCAGGATATTTGAAGACAAGGTTGTAGTTTGGAAGCTCGCCCTGCGCCTTTTTCACGCCCGCTTCCGCCGCTTTCCAGAAATCGGAGGCGCCATTGACGACAAACGCGAGCATTTTTTTGTCTGCTGCAAATGAGGCGCTGGAACCAGCCAAAGCGAAAACCGCCGCGGCGCCTGCCAGCAAAAGTTTGTTCATGTCTCTACTCCCTGTCCTTGTTTTTTATATTTCGGGTGCGCTCAAACCCCGAGATTTCCTTTGATTGGATCAATCGCCCATTGAGAAGTGAGCGCCTTGGTCAACCTGAGATTACCCAACGTATCGGGTTTACACTTGATGTCCACTCGGATGAAGCCCCATGCTCCGTTTTTGCGCTTGCGAAGAGCCTACACGGAAATAGGTGACCACCGATGCCGCAGCCCCAATGCGGACGAAATGGCACAATCCACCAGCGTACCGGCGATCCAGCGGCTGCTCGGCAGCTCCGGAGAGCTCGGATCGCGCCTTGGCCTCGACAACAAGTGGATGGTGCAGGCCATCAAGGCGGCCGGCAACTACGCCGAGATCTTCGAGCGCAATGTGGGCCAGGCTAGCCCGCTGAAGCTCAATCGGGCCTGAACGCGACCTGGAGCAAGGGCGGCCTGATGTACGCCATCCCCTTCAAATGAGGGTCTAACGTCACAGCACGGCAGGCAGTATTGACATCCCCTGCGTCGCGGCGAGACTATGCAAGATGCGCATCACGCTCGTTCATGCCCTGAAGCATTCGATCGCGCCGATTGAGGCGTCGTTCGCTCGGCTTTGGCCGGACGCCCGCCTGATGAATCTACTCGACGACAGCCTGTCGGCCGACCTGGCGCGTGATGGCCGGCTTACCGCCGGGATGACCGATCGTTTCCTGTCGCTCGGACGTTACGCGGCCTCCACCGGCGCCGACGCGATCCTTTTCACATGCTCGGCCTTCGGCCCCTGCATCGAGGCCGTCGCGCGCGAGCACGCGCCGATGCCGGTGCTCAAGCCCAATGAAGCAATGATCGAACAGGCCGCGGCACGGGCCCACAGGATCGGTTTGCTCTCGACGTTTGCGCCGACACTGGCTTCGATGCCGCGGGAATTTCCCCGCGCCGTCGAGATCGTGTCAAAACTGGCGACAGGCGCGCTGGCGGCACTGGATCGCGGCGCGCACGCGGAACACGATCGTCTCGTGGCGGAAGCGTCGCGGGAGTTGCGCGACTGCGATCTGATTGCGCTCGCGCAGTACAGCATGGCGCCTGCGGCGGCGCTGGTCGCGGACGCGTCGGGTCGGCCGGTCCTCACGACACCGGACAGCGCCGTACTGAAGTTGAAGGAATTGCTTGTCGGTTGACCAGGGGCGTCACAGGCGCATGTGTTCGTCGATCCGTGCGGCAGAGCCGGCATCGACCGGCCCGGCATCCACCACTTCGCCGCGCTTGAACACCGCAAATCGATCCGCAAGGCCAAGCACGAACGGCAGATGCTGCTCGACCACCAGCATCGCGGTGCCGCGTTCGCGCCGCGTCGTGGCCAGCACGTCGGCGAGCCGGTCGACGACGGATGGCTGCAGGCCTTCGGTCACCTCATCCATGAGAAACAGACGCGGCTCGGCGATCAGTCCGCGCGCCACGATCAGCATCTTCTGTTCGCCGCCCGACAGCGTGCCGGCTCGCTGGGACAGTCGCGCGGTCAGGACCGGAAACCATCCGCTGACATCGGCCAGCCGAGCCTCGAAGCTGCGATCATCGGCAAGCCCCAGCCGGAGGTTGTCGCGCACACTGAGATCCTGGAACAGCGCCTGTTCCTGCGGGGCATAGGCAAGCCCAAGCGCGCGCTTGCGATGCGGAGGAAACCTGGTGACATCGCGGCCGTCGATGCGCACGGCGCCATCCCACACCGGCAGGAATGCGAGGATCGTCTTCAGCAGCGATGACTTGCCCATGCCGTTTTTGCCGACCAGCGCCAGTATCTCGCCGGGAGCGATCTGCAGCGAGACCCCATGCACCACGGGCGAGCTGCCATATCCGCTGGTCACACCGATCAGTTCGAGGGCGGCGGTCACGGTGTCACCCCGCAGCCATCGGATGCGGACCGGCCAGTATAGATCTCGCGAACCAGGGGTGCATCGACGACGTCGGCCACGGAGCCGTCGAGCGCAATGCGGCCCTGGTGCAAGACGATGATGCGCGACGAGATCAGGCGCACGAAATCGAGATCGTGCTCGATGATCAGCACACACAGCCGCTCACGGGCCACCAGCCCGGTAAGAATCTCGGCAAACCCCTGGCGCTCGGCGCGGGTCAGCCCCGCGGTCGGCTCATCCAGCAGCAACACCTTCGGCTCAAGCGCCAGAACCATGGCGAGCTCCAGCGCCTGCTTCAGGCCATGACTCAGAAATTGCGCCTCGTCGCCCAACCGCTCGACAAGCCCCGAACTCTCCACCACCGCGCGCGCCGCGGCCGGCAAGGTCAGGACCGGCGAGGTTTTAAGGAAGGACGGCCGCTCACGCCTGACCCGGGCGACCCGCAGACAATCGGCCACGCTCAAGGTTTCGAACACCGAGGCAGCCTGGAATTTGCGTCCCAGCCCGAGCCCGACAATGCGGTCGGCCGGCAGACGCTCGATCGAGTGCCCGGCAATGCGCACGCTGCCTTCCGAGCGCTCGCGGCCATCGGCGAGACAGCGGATCAGGGTGGTCTTGCCTGCGCCGTTCGGTCCGACCAGACTGACAAGTTCGCCCTGTCGCGCCGTAAAGGAGATTTTGGACAGCACCGACAGGCTGCCGAAATGCTTGGAGAGCCCAGAAACCTCGACCACGATCGCGTCGCGCTCGGGTGCGGCGTCGGGCTGCTCCAAAGTGCGTAGCATGACCGGCGCCGACGCTGCCGCGCCCCGCCGGCGGACCGCGCGGCCGATATCGCGGAGGCCGCCGAGCAGCCCGCCCGGAAGCACGACGATCACGGCGACGAAGGCGACGCCGACGATCAGCTCCCAGACAAAGGGCAGACTGGAGGAGAGATAGGCGCTGGCGACCTCGATCACCACGGCGCCGATGACTGCGCCGATCAGGGATCCGCGGCCGCCAAGCGCCACCATCACGACCAGCTGGGTGCCGAACACGAAGCCGGCATTCTCAGGCGCGGCGACGGCGCCGAATCCGACGTAGCCGAATCCGGCCAGTGCCGCGATCACGGCCGCGACGACCAGCAGACCGATGCGGACCCGGGCCGTGTCGATCCCCAGATAGCTGCAGCGCTCGTCATTGTCGCGCATCGCGCCGAGCACTCGTCCGGCGTCGCTGCGAAGCGCGATCGTGGTCGCGACGAGGGTGGCGATCACGGCCAGACCGGACAATCGGAACCAGGCCTCCAGGGTGAGATCGAAACTCTCGAAGCCGACCAGGCCGCTGGAGGACCCGGTAAAGGTGCCGCCGGAATACAGGATCTGGACCAGGACGATCGGAAGCACCAGCGAGATCACAGACGCATAGAGCGGGGTCGAACCGGGATAGAACGACAGCCAGCCGACCAAACCCGCCACCACAACGGTGGCCCCGACCGCGGCCCCGATCGCCAGCATCGCTTCACCCGGGCCAAAGCCGAATTGGGTGAAGACGATCGCCAGGGCGTAGCCGCCGATCCCGAAGAAGGCGGATTGCCCGAATGTCAGCGTGCCGCTGACCCCCCATAACACATCCACCGTCAGCGCCGCGATCGCAACGAAAAACGCGCGGACCAGAATGTTGACCGTGTAGGTGTCGAGTACAAAGGGGCCGGCGACAATCGCCGCGGCCGCGACCAGGGCCGCGATCGCAACCCGCAGCAACGGGCGCGAAGAGCTGGACAATGGCGTCGGCGCCGTAACATCGTGAACGGTGGCGAGATCAGGCACGGGCAAACCCCTGCGGACGAAGCCGAAGCGCCACCGCGGCGAGCACCGCGATGGTCAATCCGCCAAGGATCGGACTGATGAAGGTGCTGGCCAGAACCTGAAGCCCACCGAGGACGAAGCAGGACAGACCGAGCGTCAGCAGCGAGCCGCCGGACACCATCACCAGCATGAAGGCGCCGATCAGCCAGGCCAGACCCATGTTGGGATCGACGCTCGCCAATGGGGTGATCAGCGCGCCGGCGACCGCGGCCAGCCCGCAGCCGATCCCGAACGTGATGAGGCGGACGCGGGTGCTGTCAATGCCTAGTCCCTGCGCCAAATTCTCGTTCATGATGACCGCGCGGGTCGACAGGCCAAGTCGCGTGCCATTGAGAAGGCCGGCGAACAACCCGGCAATGACTAGCGCGGCCGGTACCAGCAGCAACCGGTACAGCGAATAGTCCACGCCGAACGCTTCCAGCGTCCCCGAGATCGGCGCCGGCACGAACTGCACTTCGCGCCCGAACACGAGCGTGACCAATTGGCCGATGACGATGCCGAGGCCCCAGGTCGCCAGGATCGCGTCCAGCGGTCGACGATAGAGCCGCCGCACCACCACACGTTCCGTCGCCGCCCCTATCAGTCCGCCAGCGAGGAAAGCAACAAACGGGGCCAACACAGGCGGCAGTCCGAAGCGAGAGGCCATGAGCGCGGCGTAGGCGCCGACCGTGATGAAGGAGGCGTGGGCGAAATTGACGATCTTCATCACGCCAAACACGATCAGCAGCCCGGCCGCGACGATGAAAAGGATCGCGGCCGTGGTGATGATGTCGAGGGCGAGCGTGATCATGAGACAGCACCGGGCAACCGCGGCGGGAGGACGATGCGTCCTTCCGCCTGGCGCAGGGAGCTCAGGGCTTCAGGTTCGGACACTGCAGTCCGGCGCTGACATTGGGAAAGCTCTGGATGACCTTGACGCCGCCATCAGCCTGCACCTGACCGAGATACATCGTCAACGCCGCATGATGCTGCTGCGACATCGCGATCTTGCCGCGCGGACCGTCCACCGCAACATCGGCAAGGGCTTTCAGCACGGCGCTCGCTTCGGTTTTGCCGGCCTTTTCCACGGCCGCCTTGTACGCGTAAACCGCTTCATATTCCGGCACCGAAAGATCATTCGGGGTCTTCAAATCGGCCCCGAACTTCTTCTGCATCGCGCTCAGGAAGGTCTTGTTTGCGGCGCTGTCGATCCCGGTGACATAGGAGGCGGAAAGGAAGATGCCTTCCGCATCGGTCCCCATGCCTTTCGCCGTACCCTCGTCAACCGCGAGATTGCCGTAGGGCAACGTGACGCCGGCAGCGCGAAGCTGCTTGGTCAGGGTTACGTTCGGTGCTCCCCCGGCGGTCGAGGTGATCAGCGCGCCCGGAGCCGCACTCTTCAGCTTGGAGATGATCGGCGTCCAATCGGTGCCGTCCATCGGCAGATATTCCTCGCCGAGCACCTTGCCGCCGGTCTTTTCAATATAGGCCTTGGTGAAGGCCAGCATGCCGCGGCCGAAGGCATAATCCGATCCGATCAGAAAGAATGTCTTGGCCGCCTTTTGCTTGGTGAAATAATCGACGATCGGCGGCACCTGCTGTTCGGGGACCCATGCATTGACATACATGAACGGACTGCAGGACTTGCCCTCATAAAACGACGTATAGATGTAAGGCACCTTGCCGCGCGTCACGATCGGCAGCGCCGCATTGCGCGCCGCGCTGGTCTCCATCGAGATCAGCACGTCAACCTTTTTCTGAAACACCAGGCTGTCGAAAGCCTTCTGCGCGCCTGCAGCACCCGACGCATCATCGGCGACTTCCAGCGCCAACGGGCGGCCGAGCACGCCGCCCTTGGCATTGATCTCGGCGACGGCGAGTTCGGCCGACTGCACCACCGAGGGCGCGACAACGCTGTTGGCGCCGGAAAGGCCGACCGGCACACCGATCTTGATCGGGTCGGCGGCGAATGCCGGACCGGCGAGGAGCGTCGAGACTGCTGCGGCGGCGAGCAGCGCCGGGAGCGAACGGGTGAAGGTCATGGATCGGTACTCCTGAGGGTTGAGTGAATTCTTGAGGATGCGATGCTCAGTACCAGCCGCGATTCAAGCCGGAACCGAGCATCTCGTCATAGACATCTGAGCGGCGGTCGCGCAGAACCTGGTTGAAGGCATTCCAATTGCGTTTGCGCCGGGCCTCGCCGAGATCGACCTCGGCGATGAGGATTTGTTCCGCGTCACGACTGGCCGGCCCGGCGACAGGCCAACCGGTGTAACTGACGATCAGGCTCTGCCCCTCGAAGCGCTGCCCGCGCTCGATGCCGACACGATCCGCGCAGGCGATGAAGATCGAATTGCTGTGCGCGGCGCCCATCGCAAGGATGTTCGCCATCGCCTCGCGCCCTTCGGACTGACCGGGAATCGGAACCCAATTGGTCGGCACGCAGACGATATCCGCGCCCTGCAGCGCGCAGAGCCGGTAGGTCTCGGGAAACCAGCCATCGTAGCAGATCGCAACGCCGATCCGGCCGACCGCGGTGTGGAACACCGGGAAGCCGAGATTGCCCGGCTCGAAGAACAGGTTTTCCTCGTTCCACAGATGCACCTTCCGGAACGTGCCGATATAGCCTTCGGGACCGATCACGACCGCGCTGTTGTAGAGGTCCGAACCCGAACGTTCGGCAATGCCCGCGACGAGGTGCAGGCCATGCCGCGCCGCGCGCTCCGCCCAGGCCGCAACCGTTGTCCCGCCCGGGATGACTTCGGCAAGGCGGAAGGCTTCGTCGCGCGACGCGAACATGTAGCCGGTATTGGCGAGCTCCGGCAGCACGACGAGCTTGGCACCGCGCGCGGCTGCCTGATCGATCAGGTCGAGACTATGTGCCACGTTCGCGGCAACATCCCCGAACGCCGGCTGCATCTGAACGCAAGCGACAACGATCGTTGCTGTCGCCGCATGCGTTGGGTCGTGAAGCGTCATCGCGCAGAGCTCCCTCGGTCGCGCAAACAAAAAACCCCCGCCAGCGCCGTCAGGCACCGATCGAGGGCTACATAGCCAGATGTTGAAACGGCCGACCGGCCGCCATGGTAATCCCGACCGGGCTGGTCGAACATTACCAATTTTCGAATTACAGCAGCAACCGCGTCTCAATGTCAATCTTGCTGCAGGATAGAATTATCAGCACCGATGACTACCCATTGTGCAAACATCCGATCAAGACCGGCTCAACGGATCGCCGTCACCGATCAAGCCCAGTCCCGTCAGCACGTCCTGAGCGCCGATAACCGTCGTGGCAACCTGAGCCATCGACAACCGCTTCTGCGTCGCCTGCGATCGGATCAGCTCATAGGCCTCGGTCTCGCCGATCTTCTTGAGCGACACCAATATCTTCACCGCCTTGTCGACGTCGCGGCGAGCTTTCAGGGTTTCTTCGAGCTTCGCCACCTTTCCCTCCAGCCGGCGGGTGTAGCCGCGCATTGAGCGGGCGAGCACCATCGTCGACAGCACGCCGGAGGGACGGATCGGCTTGTTGACGACGCCATGGGCATTGCTGTCGAGCAGCCGCTTCAGAACCGTGGGATTCTCGTAGTCGACGATGGCGACGAAGGTCGGCCCGTCCTCGGAAGCCGAGGCGACGAAAGCCGGTGTTTCGGCGGTCTCCACCAGGTGAAACACCGTGTCCACGTCGTTGGGCAATTCCGCCGGCGGTGGCCACATGCCGCGCACGTTGCAGCCGATGCGTTTCAATTGATCGATCAGCGCGTCGCCTTCCACGTCGCGCGGATGAACGACCAGGACGCGCGCACCCCGCAGATCCTCGATGAGGCGGCGGATGCCCGGCTTCATGAGACCGGCACCTCGTCACCGATCCAGCGCGCGCCCAGCGGCGACACCGCCAGATAGGGATCCGGCTTCACCGCGGCCTTTGCCTCCCAGATCACGTCGAACCCGCCGTCGCGACGGAGCCGTCCGATACGCGGCGTCAGCCAGGTGTGGTTATTGTCTGGATCGATCCGAATCGTGCCTTCCGGAGCTTCGAATGACAGGCCCAGTGCAGCCTCGACCAGCCGCTGCGTGTCGAGCGTTCCTGCGCGCTCCAAAGCCATCGCGAACAGGCGGACCTGAGCATAGGCCCCGGCGCTCCACATGCTGATCGGCCGGTCGGGGCCAAAGGCGCGACGGAAGTCGTCCGCGAAACGTCGGTTGCCTGCGCTCTGCAGCGACGCGAAATAGGTCGCCGCGGTGATGTGCCCTTCGCACAGCGCCGCACCGATTACCTGCACCTCGCCTTCCGCCATCGTGAGACTGGCGATGGGCAAGGACGCCGGATCGAGGCCGGCCTCGCGGTAGAGCCGGTAGAAGCTTTGCGCCGCACGCCCGACGACCGTGGAGAACACCACGTTCGGGGCCCGATCCTTGATCCGCGCAACCAGATCACGCAGACACGGCTCGGTCGCATCCATCGGGACATAAACCTCATCGACGATCTCGCCGCCATAGGACTCGACGAGGTCACGCATGATGCGATTCGATTCCCGCGGATAGACATAGTCGGAGCCGACCAGAAACACCCGGCGTCCGTGGTTGCGGACAAGGTATTCGGCGAGCGGAAAGCTGTTCTGGTTCGGCGAGGCCCCGGTATAGATCACATTAGGGGAATATTCGAAGCCTTCGTAGAGCGATGGATACCAGAGCAATCCGTTGCGACGCTCGATCGCAGGCAGAACGGCCTTTCGCTCGGCGGATGAACTGCAGCCGAAGATCACGGAGATGCCGTCCTTGGTCAGCAGTCGATCGGCGAGCCGGCGATAGGTCGCCGGGTCCGATTCCGGATCATAGGCAACGACTTCGATTTCCCGCCCGAGGACGCCTCCAGCCTGGTTGATCTCCTGGATCGCCAGCGCCGTGCCGAGAAAATGTTCGGTCTCGGTGACGGCCGTCAATCCCGT
>Ga0209871_1000160_pt1 | contig 20918 bp, 16 predicted proteins | sample OrgsoiDNA2013045_FD_185795 | JGI IMG/M metagenome (GOLD analysis project Ga0209871, IMG submission 185795) | Permafrost soil microbial communities from the Arctic, to analyse light accelerated degradation of dissolved organic matter (DOM) -... | ecosystem: Environmental > Terrestrial > Soil >... | reverse complement strand
CCTCGGATGCCGCGGCGACTATCGCAGTGATTTCTTGCGCGCGGTCGGCGGTTGACGTCAACGTACCGGCGGAGGTTTCAAGTTCGGTCGAAGCCGACGACACGGTCTCGACGATCTGGCCGACCGCGCCCTCGAATTCGTCCGCGAGCCTGTTCATGTCCGCCTTGCGCTGCTCAGCGGCGTGCTGATCCGTCACCAGCCGGTCGGCGCGCATCCGTTCGACCTCGAGCCCGGTCGCCTTGAACGCAACCAGCGCCATCATGATCTCGCCGATCTCATCGCTGCGGCGTGGCTCGGGCGTGTCCGCCGAAAGATCGCCGCGCGCCAGTCGGTTCATCACCGCGACGCTGGCCTTCAAGGGACGCACGATCGCGTTACGTGCCACGAGGTAGCTCACCAGCATCGCGAGTGCGCTGATCGCCAAAGTCGCATAAATGATCGTCCAGAACGTGCTGCGGGCAGACTCCAGAAATTCCACCTTCTTCACTCCGACATAGAGGATGCCGAGCACCTCCCCATCCGGATCGAGGATCGGATCATAGGCAGTTATATAGGGTTCGCCGAGGATCTGGATCTCGCCGCGAAACGGAGCCTTGCGATTGAAGATCGCATCATATGCACCACCCGGCGCCAAGCGTGTCCCTACTGCCCGCGTGCCATCAGGCTTCATGACATTGGTCGTTACCCTCAGGTCCTTCATGAACACGGTGCAGGTGCCGCCGACCAGGTTCTTGACCTTGTCGACCAATTCCGCGTCACCGTTCAGGACATGATCGCTCGCCAAAAGTTTGCCGTCCGCCATGCTGAAACTCTTGCCGTGGGCGCGCAGAACGTCCCACGCAACCCGCATGTTGGTTTCCACCCGCTCGGTGGCCGCTTTGATCGCCGCGCCTTCCAGAAGATACCAGGCTACGCCCGTCACGCAGACGCCCAACAGAACAATGCCGGAAATCGACAGGGCCATGATCCGTGGCGCAAGCCCGAAAGCGATACCGCGGCGAGGGGCCGGGGACTTCCCAGCGAGAATCGGCGAATCCAGCGACATTTTCGAATCTCCAAGAAAGCATGATGCCATTCGGCCCAAAGGGCAGCGCAAATGCATCGACGATCGCCACTCGAGCTTGTGTTACCTGCGAAGTGGCCTCGCTGCACCGAATCGTAAGTCGCGCGCGCTCGATATGTGTTAATTCGTCGTCAGTAGAGTTACGGGGTTTTGCAGGCTCTTCGTGGTGAGGCCGCGTCTGCCGTGCAAGTGATTTGATGCCGGCAGGCGTTCGTTCCGGTTGCAGCATTGTGCAGCAACCGGCGATCGACGGATGAATCCGACGGGCTTGTTCAACGCATCAGCTTGAAGGCATCCGAGAAAAATTCCGGGCCGCCGGGCTCCCCGTCGTCAGGCGGCCCTTACCGCGTTAAGGAATTTGCCAACCTCGAACTTGAGGCGATTACTGTCGCCGGACAGCGATTTTGCCGCGGAAAGAACCTGCGACGAAGCCGCTCCGGTTTCGCCGGCACCGCGTTGCACGTCGGTGACGTTGGACGAGACCTGCTGGGTGCCGTGAGCCGCCTGCAGCACGTTGCGGGAGATTTCCTGCGTCGCAGCCCCCTGCTCTTCCACCGCGGAAGCAATCGTCGACGAAATCTCCGACAATTTTTCAATGGTGCCGCTGATTTCCTTGATGGCGTTGACCGACTCCTCCGTCGCCGCCTGGATGCCGGTGATCTGCTGACCGATCTCTCCGGTGGCTTTCGCGGTCTGCTCGGCCAGCGCCTTCACCTCGGGGGCCACGACCGCGAAGCCGCGACCGGCATCGCCGGCCCGTGCCGCTTCGATGGTGGCGTTCAGGGCCAACAGATTGGTCTGTCCGGCAATGGTATTGATGAGTTCGACGACGTCGCCGATGCGGGCTGCCGCCTTCGACAACTCGCTGACGCGGTCATTGGTCTTGCGCGCCTGATCGACGGCGTCGGTCGCCATCCGCGCCGATTCCTGGACCTGACGGCCGATCTCGTTGATCGACGAGGCCATCTCCTCGGTGGCGGAGGCCACCGACCGTACGTTGGTGGAGGCCTCCTCGGACGCCGCCGCAACCACGGTGGTGAGTTTTTGCGCGCGCTCCGCGGTCGAGGTGAGATTGCCGGCGGAGGCCTCAAGTTGGGTCGAGGCCGAAGACAATGAGCCGACCAGTTCGCCGATCAGCGTTTCGAATTCCCGCGTGATGTTGTCGACGCGCTGGCCGCGCCGGATTTTGGCATCGGCGTCAATCGCCGCAGCCTCGTCGGAGGCCTTTTTGGCGACCAGCGCGTCCTTGAACACCTGCAACGTGTCCGCCATGGAGCCGATCTCGGTCGTCTCGCCCTGATGCGGCACCTGCGCGGTCAGGTCGCCGTTGCCCAGCGCCTGCATCGGCGCGACAATGGACCTGATTCCAGCGGAGACGTCGCGAACCAGCAGGATCGCAGCGCCAATTCCGAGGATAATTGCCACCAGCAGCGACGCCATGACCATCTTGATGGCATCGCCGAAGCTTTCGGCGGCCTGGCTGCCTGCCGCATCCGCGCCCTTGTTGTTCAGCAAGACGTCCTTCTGCAGCGTCTCGTCGGCATGGACGCCGGCAAGCGACGCCTTGGCATGGAGTAGCCTCGCCTCCTTGTCCTCGTTCTTGCGGGACAGCGCCAGGACCTCCTTTACGCCGGCGAGATATTCGGCCCAGGAAGCGCTGAACTCGTCGTACAGCGCGCGCTCCTCGGCCGAGGTGATCAAAGGTTCATAGGCTTTGCGGGCTTTGTCGGTGTTGTTGATCCACTTGGCGAGCAGATCGTCCTGAACCTGCCTTGTGGCCTCGTCGGTAGCCAGCAGATGGGAGCGGACGATCGCCCGATAGGTGATGGTCGCGGCCCGCAATTCGCCGAGGACGCGAATGCTCGGCAGCCAATTGGTCGTGATGTCGACGGTGGGGGCATTGATCGCATACATCTGCCGGATGCTCAGCGCTCCCATTAACGACATGGCGACGAGCAGAAACGCGACGACGGCCGTCATCTTGGTGCGAATGGAGTATTTGGCGAGCATGAACGGAATCTCTCGGCTTTTGAGCGTGTTGGCGCTTCGGTCGTGAACCACGGGATTCGGCAGAGCGGAGGCCATGCCTGCCGGAATCGAACCGAAGCGTATCGTGCTTCCGTTAATAATTTTCCGTAGAACTACGGAGACCGACGGGCACCGACAGATCAAGCCCGGGCTGAGTTCAGCGCATCAGCTTCAGGGCATCGGAGAAGAATTCCGGGCCGCCGAAATTGCCAGATTTCAGCGCCAGCAGCATCGCGCCTTCCTTCGCGCCGACGGCACGCAGCACCGGTACGCCGGCGGCGATTTCCACGCCCACCAGAAAGCCTGGAATTTTCAGGCGATCCACCACCGCCCCGGAGGTTTCACCGCCGGCGACCACCAGCCGCCGGACGCCGGACTGGACCAGGCCTTGCGCGATATCGGCCATCGCCTGCTCGATCGCGTGGCCCGCGGCCTCGCGGCCGTGGCGCGCCTGCAGCGCCGCGACCTGGTCCGGCGTCGCGCTGCTGGCGATCAGGACCGGACCTTTACCGAGATGTTCGTTGGCCCAGCCAAGTGCGCGCTGCGCCTCGGCTTTGCCCGCGACCGCCTGTTCGGAATCAAGGTGAAACACCGGCATGACCCGCTCGGCATTGGCGATCTGCTGCAGCGTCGCCTGCGAGCAACTGCCGGCCAGGCACGCCGCCGGTCCGCCGACCGCAGTGTCGGCCATCGCCTCAGGCGCATTTGATGTGACCCGGCCTGAGGCGACCAGCGCGCGGGCCAGACCAAGCCCGATACCGGACGCGCCCACCGAGAGCCGATGATGGAGCGCCACGACGCCGATGGTTTCGAGATCGCGGGCAAATACCGCATCCGCAATCGCCGCGCCAAACCCCCTGGCGGAAAGATCAGCCAGATGCGCGCGGACCGCATCGGGCCCGCGCGCGATGACCGCGAGGTCGACGAGGCCGATTTTGGTCTTGCTCTGCCGCGCCAGCACCCGCACCAGATTGGAATCATGCATTGGATTGAGCGGATGATCCTTTAGGGGGCTCTCGTTGAGCGGCAACGCGCCGACGAACAGATTGCCCTGATAGACGGTGCGGCCGGTTTCGGGAAACGCCGGCGTCACCAGCACGATGGCGTCGCCGGAATCGGCGCGCAGCGCATCCATCACCGGGCCGATATTGCCGGCGTCGGTGGAATCGAAGGTCGAGCAGATCTTGAACAGCACATGCGCCGCCCCCCGCTTGCGCAGCCATTTTTCCGCGGCGCGCGAGCCGGCCACGGCAAGGCCGGCGTCGATCGAACGGCTTTTCAGCGACACCACCACGGCATCGACTTCGGGCAGAGCGAGATCGCTTGCGGGCACGCCGATGGTCTGCACCGTGCGCAGGCCGTTACGGGTCAGCGTATTCGCGAGATCGGACGCGCCGGTGTAGTCGTCGGCGATGCAGCCCAGCTTAAGCGTCACGGTTTTACTCCGGCATAGGACTTGAACCAGCCGAGGCCGTCGGTGGTCATGCCGCGCGGGTTATATTCGCAGCCGACAAAACCGCCATAGTCGAGCCGGTCCAGTTCCTCGAACAGGAACGGATAATTCAATTCTTCGTCGTCGGGCTCGTGACGCGAGGGAATGCTGGCGATCTGGATGTGGCCGATGATCGGCATCATCGCGCGCAGCCGCATGGTCACGTCGCCGTGGATGATCTGGCAATGATAGATGTCGAACTGCAGTTTCAGGTTGGGGATTTTCAGCTCCACGATCAGGTCGCGGGCGAACGAAAAATAGTTGAGGAAGTAGCCGGGCACGTTGCGCGAATTGATCGGCTCGATCACGACGTCCAATCCGTGGGGAGCGAAAAATTCCGCCGCCCATGCCACCGATTTATAAAACGCCTCGACCGCCTGCCGATTGCCTCTGTCGGCAAGGCCCGCCATCAGATGCAGCCGCTTGACGCCGGTCGCCTGCGCGTAAGGCAGCGCGGTGCGCAGGCTCTGCTGCAGATCGTCGAAGCGCTCGGGCAACGCGGCAAAACCCTTTTCGCCGGCGTCCCAGTTGCCGGGCGGCAGGTTGAACAGCGCCTGGGTCAGGCCGTTGCGATGCAGCCGCTCGCCGACGGCCTCCGCCGGATGGTCATAGGGAAACAGGAATTCCACGGCCGTGAAGCCCGCCCTTGCCGCTGCCTCGAAACGGTCGAGGAACGGGACTTCGGTGAACATCATGCTGAGATTGGCGGCAAAACGCGGCATCGACGGTCCTCTTGCGGGTTCACGGTTATTTCGGCTCGCTCTTATTCAGGCTCGCTCTTATTTCAGGATCGCTCTCATTTGGGCTCGCCTGGCAGCTGCGTGCCGGTGACGCGGGCATACATCCGCGCCACCGAGGCATCGTCGTCGCGGCCCATGCCGGAGGCCGCCGTCATCAGAAACATCTGCAGCGCCGCTGCTGCCACCGGTACCGGGAATCTCGCCGTGCGCGCCATGTCCTGGATGATGCCGAGGTCCTTGACAAAGATCTCCACCGCACTTCGCGGGGTGTAATCGCCGTCGAGCACATGCGGCATGCGGTTCTCGAACATCCAGGAATTGCCGGCGGATGCGGTGATCACTTCATAGACCTTGCGGATATCGAGGCCCTGTTTGGCGGCGAATGTTATCGCTTCCGATGCGGCGGCAATATGAACGCCGGCGAGCAACTGGTTGATCATCTTGAAGGCGGCGCCCAAACCTGCGGCATCGCCGAGTTCGTAGAGCTTTGCTGCCATCGCGTCGAGCGCCGGACGCGCTTTTGCGAAGGCGGCCGCACTTCCCGATGCCAGAATGGTCAGTTCGCCCTGCGCCGCACGCTGCGCGCCGCCGGAGATCGGCGCGTCGAGATAATGCCGGCCGCTGGCTTCGAGCTGCTTTGCCAGCCGCCGCGCGACGTCCGGGTCCATGGTCGCGGAGGAGATGAATACGGCATCCCTGGCCAGCGTTTCGGCCGCGCCGTCCTTGCCGAACAGAATGGTTTCGGTCTGCGTGGCGTTGACGACCACGCTGACGACGATATCGGCCGCCTTCGCGGCCTCCGCCGGCGTTTTGGCGCCACCTCCGCCGTCAGCAACGAACCGCGCCACGGCATCGGCCGAGACATCGCAGCCGGTCACGTCAAAACCCCCGCGCCGCAGCGAGGTCGCCATGCCAAACCCCATCGAGCCCAGCCCGATCACGGCGACGCGCGGTTTTGCGGAAAGTGATTCAGGCATAAGGCGTTACCTCAGGTTTCCTCACCGCCGAATTCAACAACGGCTTGGCCTCTGGGGTATCACGGCTTGGCCGCGCTGCCAAAGCATGAGACAAGGCCGGAAACAGGTATGCCGCCGGGATACTGCCGTGAGCGAAACCAAAATCCGTGAGGAAATCTGCCGCCTCGGCCGCTCGCTGTTCGAGCGTGGCCTGACGCCGGGTTCCTCGGGCAATATCAGCGTCGGACTTGATGACGGCGGCTGGCTGGTGACGCCGACCAATGCCTCCCTCGGCTCGCTCGATCCGGCGCGGCTGTCGCGGCTTGACCCTGATGGCCGCCTCCTCTCCGGCGATGCCCCGACCAAGGAAGTGCCGCTGCATACCGCATTGTACCAGACCCGCCGCACCGCGCGCGCGGTGGTGCACCTGCATTCGACCCATTCGGTGGCGCTGTCGATGCTGCCGGAGATCGACCCGCGCGCAGCACTACCGCCGATGACGGCCTATTACCTGATGAAATGCGGGGCCACTGCGCTGGTGCCGTATTATCGGCCCGGCGATCCGGCGGTGGCCGATGCGATCAAGGGGTTAGCGGGAAAATATGCTTCCGTGCTGCTGGCCAATCACGGCCCGGTGGTGGCGGGCGAAACGCTGGAAGCGGCCGTGTTCGCGATCGAGGAACTGGAAGAGACCGCAAAACTTTATTTGCTGTTGCGCGGGCTGAATCCGCGGTATCTGACGCCGGAGCAGGTCAAGGATTTGTCGAAGACGTTTGGGTTGGAATTGCCGGAACATGGGCACGAGCATTGAAGTGCGGCGTGCCCCGGATGCTGCGCAGCGCTCTTGCGGTGCGCTGCTGATCCGGGGCCCACGCTACGAGCACCGCCTTGTCATAGGTCCCGGCGCTGCGGAGCAGCGTGAAGAACGCTGCACCGCGTCCGGGACACGGCCCGTCACAATCCCAGATACGCCTTGCGCACGTCGGGGTTGGTCTTGATCTCGCCGGCCGCCCCCTGCATCAGCACGCGGCCGGTCTGCAGGATGTAGGCGCGGTCGGCGATCTCGAGGCATTCCGACATGCGCTGCTCGACGATCAGCACGGTCATGCCGGCGTCGCGGATGCGTTTTACGGCGGCAAAGATCTCGTCGACCAGCTTGGGCATGATGCCCTGCGACGGCTCGTCCAGCATCAACAGCCGCGGCCGCGTCATCAGGGCGCGGCCGATCGCCAGCATCTGCTGCTCGCCGCCGGAAAGCGTTTCGGCGCGTTGGTCAAGGCGTTCGGACAGCCGCGGAAACAGCTGGAACACGAGATCGAGCGGCGCGTCGCGATCCGCTTCGCCGCGATAGAGATAACTGCCGAGCCGCAGATTGTCCCGCACCGTCAGCCGCGGAAACAGCCGGCGGTTTTCCGGCACATAGGCGATGCCGCGCGCCGTAACCAGATGCTGCGCCATGCCGTCGATCCGCGCGCCATCGAAGGTGACGGTGCCGGAGCGCGGACGCTCGGCGCCGGCGATGGATTTCAACAGCGTCGATTTGCCGGCGCCATTGGCGCCGGCGACGCAGACGATCTCGCCCTTTGCCACTTCGATGCTGACCGCCGAAATGGCGACCAGTCCCTGATAGGCGGTGGTGACTTCATGCACCGACAGCATGACGATCCCCAAGATAGGCCGAGATGACTTTCGGATCGCGGACGATGTCGGCAGGTTTTCCCTCGACCAGCACCTTGCCGAGGTCGAGCACGATGGCGCGGTCGACCAGCGGCATCACGATCTCCATGACGTGCTCGACCATCAATACGGTGACGCCGGTTGAGCGCACCTTGCGCACCAGTTCGACGCCGGTCTGCGCCTCGATCGGCGTGAGACCCGTGAGCACTTCATCGAGCAGCAGCAGCTTTGGTTCGGTGGCGAGCGCGCGGGCGACCTCGAGGCGACGTTTCTCCGACGGGATCAACTCGCCGGCCGAGACGTTGGCGCGGCCGGCAAGGCCGGCAAATTCCAGCACCTCGTAGGCCTTGCGGCGCGCCTCGCGCATCACCGTGGTGCGGACCAGCGCGCCGACGATGACGTTGTCGATGACAGTCATGGTCTCAAAGCTTTTCACGACCTGGAAGGTGCGCGCGATGCCGCGCTGGCAGCGCTCCGCCGCCGGCAACGCGGTGACGTCTTCGCCGTCGAACCAGATCGACCCCTGCGTCGGCGGCAGCACGCCCGCGATCAGATTGAACAAAGTCGACTTGCCGGCACCGTTGGGGCCGATCAGTCCGACGATCTCGCCGCGCCCGACCGAAATCGAGATATCGCTGTTGGCGATCAGGCCGCCGAAGCGTTGCCAGACGCCATGAATTTCCAGCAAGGGTTGGGTTTCCAGCAAGGGGCTCATCGCGCCACTCCCTTGCGCCGCCGCGAAAACAGTCCGACCAGCCCTTCGGGCCGCGCCAGCGAGATCAGCACGATCAGCGTGCCGTAGACGATCAGATCGACGCCGCGGCCGGAACCGCCAATGAAGGAGCGCGTCAGTTCGGTGAGCGGGATCAGGATGACGGCGCCGAGCACCGGTCCCCACAACGTGCCGATGCCGCCGAGCACCGCCGGCAGCGCCATCAGCAGCGAGAACTGGAAGCCCATCACGCTCTCGGGATCGATGTAGGACACGAACTGCGCGTAAAAACCGCCGCCGACCGCGGTGAGGAAGGCCGAGACCGCAGCCGCCCCCATCTTGGAATTGAACACGACCACCCCAAGACTTTCGGCGGCGTCCGGATTGTCCTTCACCGCGCGCCACCAATAGCCCCACTTGGAATCTTCCAGCCACCAGGTCACGAGCCAGGCGACGCAGGCCAGGACAAGCGCGAAATAGAAGTATGGCAATTTGCTGCGGGTGAACTGGAATTTGAGCCAGCTATCGCCGCGCACGGGAATATCGATGCCGAGTGCGGCGCCGGCCCAATTCCAGTTCTGGAACAACAGCAATGCGATCTCGGCGATGACGATGGTGGCAATGACGAAATAATGCCCGCGCAGGCGGAAACAGGGATAGCCGAGCGCCATCGCGATGGCTGCCGAGATCAGGCCGCCGCCGAGCATGCCGAACCACGGCAGCACGCCGAATTTGGTGAACAGAAGTGCGGTGGTATAGGCGCCGAGCCCGAAATACAGCGCATGGCCGAGCGAGATCTGCCCGCAATAGCCGCCGAGGATATTCCAGCTCTGCGACAACGCCGCATACATCAGCGTCAGCACCATGATGTTCTGGACGTAGACGTCTTTCACGAACAGCGGCACCAGTGCTGCGATCACCGCCAGACACGCGGCCACGATCAGATCGCGGCGTCGGCGCTGGGCAAAAGTCTTGTCCATCAGAGCGACCCGAACAGGCCGCGCGGCCGGATGAAGACCACCAGTAGATAGACCGCGTAGATGCCGACCGATTTTAAGGATGGCGGCAGGATCAGTGCCGTGGTGGCTTCGACGAGGCCAACGACAATGCCGCCGGCAAAGGCGCCGAACACGCTGCCAAAACCACCGAGCGCCACCGTGACATAGGCGATCAGCGCGAACGACGCGCCGACATCGGGATAGATATAGAAGAACATCGCCATGATGGCGCCGGCTAAGCCCACCAGCGCCGCCCCCAGGCCCCAGCCCAGCGCAAACACCCTGTTCTTGTCGATGCCGACCAGAGCGACTGCGCCCGCGTCTTCACGGGTCGCTTCAAGGGCGCGGCCGAAGTCGGTGCGATTGATGAAGAAATACAGCGCGCCGAAGGCCGCGATCGAGACCAGCGCGCCGGCCAGTTGCGGCACCGGCAGGAAGATGCCGGCGATCGAGACGGTTTTGCCGCCGAGCCAGGAATGGGTGATGCTGCGATAGTCCGGCGTGAAGAAGTACTGCGACAGGCCACGCATGACGATGGCGAGCCCGAACGTCGTGAAAATCTGCACCATGCCGGCATTGGCCTTGGCCCGGACCGCGAAACGCACGATCAGGAGATAGACCACGGCCCCGAACACAAACAGCGCCGCCGCGACCAAGGGCGCCGCCAGCAGCGGATCGACCGCAAAGAACGCGAACAGAAAGAACGTCGCGTACATCGCGATCATCAGGAACTCGCCATGGGCGAAGTTCACCACGTCCATCAGGCCGAAGATCAGCGCCAGCCCGACGGCGATCAGGCCGTAGAGCAGCCCCATCAAGAGGCCTGAGGCAAGACTCTGGATGATGGTCTCGGCCGTCACGGCCCTTACTTCATCGGCCAGCTGGCTTCGGCGACGGCGGCTTGCGGCGGGGAGATGGTGACGAACTTGCCGCCGACATATTGCAGCAGCACCGGATCGGCTTCGTTGTTCTGGCCCATCTCGTCGAACTTGATGCGCTTCCACGGCATGATGGTCTGCTCGCCCACGATGTCGGTGGCGACCAGCGCCTCGCGGATCTTGTCGCCGTCGGTGGACTTGGCGCGGTTGATGGCATCCGCCATCACGATCAGGCCCATGAACTGCCGCGATGTGAGGTCGTTGAAATCCTTGCCGGACTTTTCCTTGAACATCGCGTTGATCTTGCCGACCATCGGCCGCTTGGTGGCGAGATCGAGCGAAAAGGTGCCGCGCGAGATCACGCCTTCGAGCTTGTCGCCGACCGCATCGTACAATGCTTTCTCGGAAAAGCCGGCGTCCTGCGCGACAATGGCGTTCGGCTTGTAGCCGAGCTCCGCCAGGGTCTTCACCAGCAGGATGCTGTCGGTGGTGTAGCTCGAGGGCATCAGCACGTCGGCGTTCGCTGCCTTGAGCTGCTGCACCTCCGCCGACAATGACGGCGAGTTGGAGCGGTATTTGATATCGGCGACGACTTTGTAGCCGCGCTCATTGGCGAGTTTCAGTTGCGCGTTGCCGGAATCGGTGCCGAAGATGGTGTCCTCGTGGAACAGCGCCAGCGTCTCGATCTTGGTGCCCTTCTTCTTCATGGCATCGAAGAAATCGAACATCGCGGCCGAGTACATTTCGTCGTGGGGTGCTGCGCGGAAGTAAAATTTCAGGCCGCGGCGATGCAGGCTCGGCGAGGAATTGTCCGCCGAGATGAAGGGAATCTGATAGCGCTCGCAGATCTGGCTGACGGTGACCGCAACCGCGCTCTGATAGGTGCCGATGACGGCGCAGACCTTTTCCTGCGTGATCAGGCGTTCGGTCTCGGCGCGGCCCTTTTGCGGATCGGACTGGTGGTCGGCGAACACGAGGCGGACCTTGGCGCCGCCAAGGCCGGACAAACCTTCGCCCTTTGCCAGCAGCAGATCGAAATCGTAGTTCTTGTTGATGATCTCAGCCGCGGTCTCGTACGCCTTCTGGGCATCGACACCGATTTGTGCGTTGGCGCCGGAGAACGGATAGGTCAGGCCGATCACCACTTCGGAGGTTTGCGCGCGGGCCGCGATCGGCAGCATGGCCGCGGTGGCCGTGGCTCCAAGCAATACATTTCGGCGGGTGATGGTCATTACAAGATCCTTTGTTGGTCAATACCTATCGATGAAGCGATTGAAAGTTGCGGTAAAGCCTCAAAGAACAGCAAAAGCTGCCCATTAAAGCACGGCCAGCTGCTTGTTCTTGAGATCCGTCACCAGCATCAATCCGGGTGCATGCGTGATCGCAAACGGCAGCTTCGCCGCCGCGATCACCGCTTGCGGTGTGACGCCGCACGCCCAGAACACCGGGATCTCGTCGGGCTCTACCGGGACCGCGTCGCCATAGTCGGGTTTTGCGATATCGGCAATGCCGATCGAATGCGGATGGCCGAGGTGAACCGGCGCGCCATGCACGGCGGGAAACCGCGAGGTGATCTGCACCGCGCGGATGGCGTCGGCCGGCTTGAACGGCCGCATCGACACCACCATCGGGCCGGCGAACGGTCCCGAGGCCGCGCAGGCAATATTGGTGCGGTACATCGGCACCCGCACGTTGCGCTCGATATGGCGGATCGGCAGGTCGTCCGCCATCAGCGCTTCCTCGAACGAGAACGAGCAGCCAAGCACGAACGCCACCAGATCGTCGCGCCAATGCGCCATGATGTCGGTCGGCTCCTCCACCACCTCGCCGTCGCGCCAGATCCGGTAGCGCGGCAGGTCGGTGCGGATATCGAGATCGATCCCGAGCGAGGGAATGCGGGGATCGCCGACATCGGACATGCCGATCACCGGACACGGTTTCGGGTTGAGCTGGCAAAACCTGTGAAACGACGCCGCCAGCTTCTCCGGCAGGATCGCCAGATTGCCCTGGACAAAACCGTTGGCGACGCCGGCCGTGCTCGCGGCCATGCCGGCCCGGTACGCCAACCGGGCCTGATGGCTCGGAAGCGCCTCTTTTTCCCCGCGAAATTGCTGCTCTGCCGTCAAAACAGTCATGAGATCGCCTTGCCTATTATCTCGACAGCAGTCAAACCCATGGCTACTATAATGTCTAATCTTACTTTTTAATCAGAAACGATAAACTAAATTTATCGATCGGGACCCCGCTGAATGGTGGACTTCAAGTCAATCGAGACGTTCCTGTGGGTGGTAACGCTTGGCAGTTTTCGCGGGGCGGCGCAGCGGCTCAACACCACCCAGCCGGCGATTTCGCAACGGATCGCCCAGCTCGAACGCGAGATGGGCGTAAAACTGCTGAGCCGCGAGCACCGCATGGCATCGCCAACCCCAAGCGGCCGGCAGTTGATGGTCTATGCGGAAAAGTTGATCGGCCTGCGCTCGGAGATGATGGCGGAAATCGGCGACCGCTCCGCAACGCGCGGCGTCATGCGGCTCGGCGTCGCCGAGACCATCGTGCACACCTGGCTGCCGCGGCTGATCAAGAGCGTCAACGCCGCCTATCCCAATCTGTCGCTGGAGATCGAAGTCGACATCACGCCGAACCTGAGCGCGCGGCTGCTGGCGCAGGAAATCGAGCTCGCCTTTGTGGTCGGGCCTTTATCCGCCGCCGGGATGCGCAATCGCGTCCTGTGCGACTATTCGATTGGTTTTCTGGCCAGTCCGGCGCTCGGCCTTGGCAATGCTCCGCTGACGGTGCACGATCTGGCGAAGTTTCCGATCATCACCTTTCCGCGCAAGACGCAGCCCTATGAGATCGTGCGCTCGCTGTTCAACCGGCCCGATCTGCCGCCGATCCGGCTGCATGCCTCGGCCTCGCTCGCAACCGTCATCCACATGGCGATCGAGGGACTGGGGATCGCGGTGATCCCGACGGCCATCGTCCAAAACGAACTGGCGGACGGGCGATTGCAACTGCTCTCGACCGACCTCAAGATCTCGCCGCTGACATTTTCGGCAAGCTGGCTGGCCTCCCCGGATACGGTCGCGGTCGAACTCGTCGCCGATCTCGCCGGCAAGATCGCGCAGTCGAGCGCCTTGGTTGACGCGCCGGCGCTGGCGCGTCATTGAAAACGACGTCGCCATAAGTTACCGGAACTGCCGCATGAACCAAGCCACCTCCAATTTGCAAATCGATTCCGCCCGCCTGTGGGATACCATTCACGAAACCGCGAAATTCGGCGCCACGCCGAAAGGCGGGGTGCGGCGGCTGACGCTCGGCCCCGAGGACAAGCAGGTGCGCGACTGGTTCCGCAACGCCTGCGAGGCCGCCGGTCTCGACGTCCATGTCGACACGCTCGGCTCGATGTTCGCACTTCGCAAAGGCCGCGACATGTCGAAGCCGCCGGTCGGGCTCGGCTCGCATCTCGACACCCAGCCGACCGGCGGCAAATTCGACGGCGTGCTCGGCACGCTGGCAGCACTTGAAGTCGTTCGCACCCTCAATGACGCCGGGATCGAAACCGAAACACCGATCTGCATCGTCAACTGGACCAACGAGGAAGGCTCGCGCTTCGCACCGGCCATGATGGCGTCGGCGGCCTATGTCGGCGATTTCACCACCGACGATATTCTGGCGCGCAGGGATGCCGAAGGGGTCACCGTGGCCGAGGCGCTGGACGGCATCGGCTATCGCGGCGAGCGCGCGGTCGGCACCCAGAAATTCGGAAGCTTCGTCGAATTGCATATCGAGCAGGGCCCGATCCTCGAAGCGGAAGGCAAAACCATCGGCGTGGTCGATTCCGGCCAGGGCGTGTTGTGGTATGACGGCAGGATCACCGGCTTCGAGAGCCATGCCGGCTCCACGCCGATGCCGCTGCGCCGCGACGCGCTGGCGACATTGGCGGAAATCGTGCTGGCGATGGAGAGCATCGCAACAAGGCACGGTCCGAGGGCGGTCGGCACCGTCGGCGAGGCGGTCATCGCAAAACCCTCCCGCAACGTCATTCCCGGCGAGATCGCGTTTACCGTGGATTGCCGCAGCGCCGATGCCGCGATCATGGACGCGCTCGACAAGGATCTGCGCGCTGCTGCCGCCGAAATCGCGCTCCGGCGCAAGGTCGACGTCGCGCTCGATCTGGTCTGGCGCAAACCGCCGACCCATTTCGATGCAAAACTGGTCGATGCGGTGGAGAATGCCGCAGGCGCGCTCGGCTATTCGCACCGGCGCATCACCTCCGGCGCCGGTCACGACGCCTGCAATCTCAACACCATCATGCCGGCGGCGATGGTGTTCGTGCCCTGCAAGGATGGCGTCAGCCACAATGAGCTTGAGGACGCGACGCAGGCCGATTGCACCGCCGGCGCCAACGTCCTGATGCATACCGTGCTGGCGCTCGCCGGCGTCGCATCCTGACAAACTTTTAGGGAGATCCTTGTGCGCGGAGTTTTTGTCGATGCCAATGAAGCGCTGGCGGTCATCTTCGAACGGTTGACAAAGCCCGGCGATCCCAAGGTCGATATCCATCGCGATCCCGACGTGACATCGGATCAACTGCCCAAGGTTCTCGACGGCGCCGAGATCGCGATCGTCGATCATACCGCGCTGCAGACCGAGGTTGCACGAAACTGTGCCGGCCTGAAGCACGTGGTGTTTCTGGGCACCGGCGCGCGCAGCTACATGAATCCGGAGGAACTTGGCGAGCTCGGCATCGCCGTTCACCTGATCAGGGGCTATGGCGACACCGCCGTCGCCGAATCCACCATTGCGCTGATGTGGGCCGCCGCGCGCGGCATCGCCCAAATGGACCGCGAGATGCGCGCCGGCAACTGGCTGCGCGAGGACGGCATGCAGCTGACCGGCAAGACCCTCGGGCTGATCGGCTTCGGCGGCATCGCCGCGGAAGTCGCGCGCATCGCGCTCGGCAGCGGCATGCGCGTCATCGCCTGGAACCGGACGCCGAAGAAGTCGTCCGGCGTCGAGTTCGTCGAACTTGACGAGCTGCTGACCGAGAGCGACGTGGTCTCGTTGCATCTGCTGTTGAATGACGAGACCCGCGGCTTTGTCTCGCGCTCATGCATCGAGGCGATGAAACCAGGCGCCATCCTCGTCAACACCGCGCGCGGCGCGCTGGTCGACGAGGACGCGATGATCGAGGCGCTGCAGTCCGGCCAGATCAGGCATGCCGGGCTCGACGTCTTCAACATCGAGCCGCTGCCGGCGGATCACCGTTTGACCAAGCTGCCCAACGTGACGCTTTCGGCGCATTCGGCGTTCCGCACGCCGGAGGCAAGCGAAAATCTGATCGAGGCGGCGTGGCAGCATTGCCGAAGAATCGCGAAGGGGAAGTAACGCCGTTCTTTCTTCCCCTCTCCCCTTGTGGGAGAGGGTGCCTGAGCGAAGCGAGGGCGGGTGAGGGGGTGATGAGTCTCGTTGTGTCGTGCCCCCTCATCCGGCACGGACTTCGCATAGCCGATGCGAAGCATCGGCGTCCAATTTGAGAATGGCGGCCGAAGGCCGCCTACGGCCACCTTCTCCCACAAGGGGAGAAGGGAAGAAGAGGCGCCCTACTCCACCATCTCGGCTACTGCCTTGCCGCGGGCGGTGGTGTCGGCATTGCCGCCGAGATCGCGAGTGCGCAGCGTGCGTTCGCCGAGGGTGCGCTCGATCGCGGCCGCCTCTTTCCCGCAGTGCAGGATCCACTTTGAAGTGAAATCACGAAGTCGGCTTTAGGGAATGTTCTCCCGCCTCATGAACCAGTCGCTCGATGTCGACTTCCGGTGGAGTGGGAAAGGATTGAACTGGTTCGACAGGAAGATCTCGGCAAATCCCTGATCACAAGCACCAAAGCCGATGCTTCCGCACGGCGCCAGGTAGACCCGTAACCGGCCGGCACTCATATGCGCCTGCCAGTTGGCCGCAATGGACTGCACATCGCTTACGCTCACGTCGGGACCCGCCACCACCGGACTCTTTGCACCAACATTGTCGGTCGCCTGCGCGTTGGTCGCGTAGGGGCCTGCCGGCAGCCCGCATTCCTGGTACTTGAACGTGTTCTGGGCGAGAGTCGCGCTCTTGCGTCCCCGGGAGCCGAGCTCGACGTCCACGCTCGCGAGCTGTCCTTCGGGATCGGAGGCGTTGCCTGCCAGGGTAACGCAATCGCCACTGACGGATGCGCTGTTGATCGCGACACTCGGCGGGAGGTTCGGCGGCGGCGAACCGAGCTTAACCGCATTTCCGCTCACGCTGGTCGTTGCACCATCATTGTCCTTTGCGGTCGCGACCGGCACGTAGAATGCGTCCGAAGGCAGATTATCGAACGTGACGTTCCAATCTGTCGTCCCAGACGCGGTTTTCGATGGTTGCGGAAAGCGGCCATCCAGGCGCACGGTGACGCTCGCGATCGATCCGGTGGGCACGGACGCCGTGCCGCTTACGGTCACCGCATTTCCGGTGGCCGTCGCGGAGGCGATCGAGACGGATGGTGGTTGGCTCTCACGGAACGGGTGCGCCTTGAAGAAGGCCCATTGCAACTCGCTGGCGCTCGGTCCGGTCGGATCGGCGAATTGCCCGCTGTTGTCGCCGACCCAATAGTGCGAGTCGGTAGCGACAAAATCGCCACGCTTGCCGTCGTAGAAGACCGTCTCGACGACAGAACGCTGCGCGCTGCCATACTTCGTCTGGGTGCAGGCCACGCCTTTAGCCGTACAATCCGACGTCGCAACCGCGCTGGGGTTCAGGCCGTAACGGCGGATCCAGGAATCGCGGATGTTCTGCGAGCCCAATATGTTGACTACACAATCGTTGCGCGAGTGAATGGCCATTACGGGGACGGGACGCTGCTCGTCGGATTGGCGCTGCTCCATTTGCATCGCGACTGTGTCGGCAGAAACCGGCTTGAAGCTTCCCGGATTGGCGCAGACGAAGCCCACCGAAGACGCGGTCTCGGAATAGGGCAAGCCCTCGACAGAACCGGCAGCAGCAAAATATGCGCTCTGCGCGACGGCAAGGTCCACCGACATTCCGGCGCCGGACGAAAGGCCGGTTACATAGCGCCGATTCGGGTCGATCTTGAATTCGGCTTCGACCTCGATCGCGATCTGGTGCAGATCCTCGACCTCTCCCGCGCCCTTGTGGATATGCTGGTCGATAAAGAACCCCCAGCAGTTGGCGGCGCGCGGTGGCATAGGATCAAAACTTGTGATGAAGGGGTAGACCACAATGAAGTTGTCGCGCTCCGCCAGGTCCTTGAACCGGGTTTCGTTGATCATATTGATCTCGGTCTGGTTACAGCCGTGCAGGACCAGCACCAGAGGAACCGGGTCCTGCCCGGTGTAGGAGGACGGCACGAAAACCTTGTACTGCCGATCGCGCGAGCCGGAATAGGATTTCGCGGCAAATAATTTTTGCCGCAATTCGCCGGCGAAACCGGCTCCATTGATCAGCAAGCAAAGAGTGAGCGTCAGCAATGACCGCAGGATTGGAGACAATTGATCCTCCAATGCTTTTACTAATGCTTTAAACACGCCGATGCAGCACGTTTCGCGCTCGGCCGGCGTGGTCGCAGTCGCGATCCTGTCGAGCAGGACAACCTTCGTGTCCTTATCGCGCGCCAGGAGCCGCATCTGGGCACGGCCACTCTATCACCGCGAGGACGGCAGCGGTGTGATCTAAACCACAGATAGAGAGTTTCTTTGCAGCAACTGCTGTCGCTCTCACCCTGGTGCATGTCCTCTTGCTTGCCTTCACGGGCGTCGAAGGGAAAGACGTTCGAGCCGATGCGGCTCATAGACTCCGTTGTCGCATGTTCTACTCCGGAAAGTTTCGCTTACGGAGGACGTCAGTCACCACAGCAACAGCTTGCTCGGACAGCGCACGCTAAGGCAGCCAAAGGCAGTTCGGCGCGCAAATGATCCGCCATCGCCCAGCCGACGACTACAGGTGTCCATCAATTCGGAGGAGGTTCGGTCCGTGCCGGATGAGGGGGCGCAACACAATCAGACTCATCACCCCTCACCCGCCTTCGCTTCGCCATAGCCGATGCAAAAGCATCGGCGTTCTATCTAAGAACGGCGGCCGTAGGCCGCCTAGGCACCCTCTCCCAAAGGAGAGCAGGCAAGAAGAGCGTCCTACTCCACCATCTCGGCGACCGCCTTGCCGCAGGCGGTGGTGTCGGCATTGCCGCCGAGATCGCGGGTTCGCAGCGTGCGTTCGCCGAGGGTGCGCTCGATCGCGGCCACGATCGAGGCCGCCGCCTGCTTCTCGCCGAGATGCTCCAGCATCATCGCGCCGGACCAGATCATGCCGATCGGGTTGGCAATGCCCTGCCCCGCGATATCGGGCGCCGAGCCATGCACCGGCTCGAACACCGAGGGGAAATGCCCTTCCGGATTGATATTGCCTGACGGCGCGATGCCGATGGTGCCGGTGCACGCCGGTCCGAGATCCGAGAGGATGTCGCCGAACAGGTTCGAGCCGACCACGACGTCGAACCAGTCCGGATGCAGCACGAAATTCGCGGTGAGAATGTCGATGTGATATTTGTCCCACTTTACCGCAGGGTATTTTTTGGCCATCGCCTCGACGCGTTCGTCCCAATACGGCATGGTGATCGAAATGCCGTTGGACTTGGTCGCCGACGTCAGATGCTTCTTCGGCCGCGATTGCGCCAGTTCGAACGCGAACCTCAGGATGCGATCGACGCCGATCCGGGTCATCACGGTCTGTTGCGTGACGAATTCACGCTCGGTGTCGGGAAACATCCGCCCGCCGACCGAGGAATATTCACCTTCGGTGTTTTCGCGCACCACCCAGAAATCGATATCGCCGGGTTTTCGATTGGCCAGCGGCGACGGCACGCCCGGCATCAGCCGCACCGGGCGAAGATTGACGTACTGGTCGAACTCCCGGCGAAATTTTATCAATGAGCCCCACAAGGAAATGTGATCGGGGATCTTGGCCGGCCAGCCGACCGCGCCGAAATAGATCGCGTCGTGCTTGCCGATTTTCGCCTTCCAGTCCTCCGGCATCATCTCGCCGTGCTTTTCGTAATAGTCCCAGGACGCGAAATCGAAATGGTCGAAATGCAAGCCGACGCCATGCTTCTTTGCAGCCTGCTCCAGTACGCGCAGTCCTTCCGGCACCACTTCCTTGCCGATGCCGTCGCCGGGAATGACCGCGATCCGGTATTGCTTTTTTTCGTTGCTCATCGAGAGATTCCTTGTGCCTTGCCGGGCCGGCAGCGCCGGTTATTTGATCGGATTGCAATGGACCAAAGTCTGCCACGGTGCAACGCTGCACTGCAATGTTGACCGCCTCGGCGGCGACAGCCTAACAATCGAAGTTCACCCAAGACCCCCAATCAGACGTCTACCCATCAAGCGAGCAAATCCCATGGATCTCCATCTGCGCGGCAAGCGCGTCCTGATCACCGGCGCCTCCAAGGGCATTGGCGCGGCCGCCGCCGAGGCCTTTGCCGAGGAAGGCTGTCATCTCCGCCTTGCCGCCCGCAGCGGCGATCAATTGAAGGCGCTCGCCGAGCGCCTGCGATCGGCCCATCAAATCGACGCCACCGCCCATGTCGTTGACCTGCGCAAGCCGGAGGACCTGGCAAGACTTGCGAAGGATGCCTCCGACATCGACATTCTCGTCAACAATGCCGGCGATATTCCCGGCGGTTCGCTCGACAAGATCGACGAGGCGACCTGGCGCCACGCCTGGGACCTCAAGGTGTTCGGCTATATCAACCTCACCCGCGCGATCTATGCTCAGATGAAAGCGCGCGGACACGGCGTCATCGTCAACGACATCGGCGCCGCCGGCGAAAAGTTCGACGCTAATTATATCTGCGGCAGCGCCGGCAATGCCGCGATCATGGCATTCACCCGCGCGCTCGGCGGCAAGAGCCTCGCCGACAACATCCGCGTGGTCGGCATCAATCCGGGGCCGGTCGGCACCGACCGCCACATCACCCTGCTCAAGACCCGCGCAAAAAACCAGTTCGGCGACGAGAGCCGCTACACCGAGTTTCAAAAGGGCCTGCCACTCGGCCGCCCCGCGCATGCGCGAGAGATCGGCGACCTGATGGCGTTTCTTGCGTCCGACCGCTCCGGCTATACGTCAGGGGTGATCTACACGGTCGACGGCGGGCTTAGCGCGGGGTGGGGGTAGAGCCGTCCAACCGCCGTCATACGAGGAGCGCAGCGACGACGTTACACTTTCGTCATGCCCGGCCTTGTGCCACGACTGTCCGGTTCATGGGAAGTATAGCCCAAGTTTCAACTGATCTGAGTTTATCAGGATCGGCTGTTGGGGTTCGAGCAAATGGTTGATCGGGCG